>Ga0255128_1000063_pt1 | contig 38412 bp, 35 predicted proteins | sample Law_Miss_RepC_8d_FD_188562 | JGI IMG/M metagenome (GOLD analysis project Ga0255128, IMG submission 188562) | Freshwater microbial communities from St. Lawrence River, New York, United States - Law_Miss_RepC_8d | ecosystem: Environmental > Aquatic > Freshwater > River | place: USA: New York... | reverse complement strand
TCTTTACGTGCAAGTGAAAACGCCACCCATCAGGTGGCGTTTTCACTTGCACGTAAAGATGCGCGTGAAGATCATCAAGCCGCTTTAACGGCGTCCAGGTTACGCAGACGAATATGCAACTCACGCAGTTGCTTCTCATCCACCGGGCTGGGAGCCTGGGTCAACAGGCACTGAGCACGCTGGGTTTTGGGGAAAGCAATCACATCACGAATAGACTCGGCCCCGGTCATCAAAGTCACAATGCGGTCCAAACCAAAAGCCAAGCCTCCATGGGGCGGTGCACCGTATTGCAAGGCATCGAGCAAGAAGCCGAACTTCAGTTGGGCCTCTTCAGGGGTGATCTTCAGGGCGTCAAATACTTTTTGCTGCACGTCCGCCCGGTGGATACGCACCGACCCTCCGCCCATTTCCCAGCCATTCAGCACCATGTCGTAGCCCTTGGAAATGCATTTTTCGGGCGCAGTCACCATCCAGTCCTCGTGGCCGTCTTTGGGTGCCGTGAAGGGGTGATGAACAGCGGTGTAACGCTGATTTTCATCATCGTATTCAAACATGGGGAAGTCGACCACCCACATGGGGGCCCAACGGTCTTCAAACAGACCATTCTTTTTGCCGAATTCACTGTGGCCAATCTTGATGCGAAGGGCACCGATGGCGTCGTTCACCACCTTTTCTTTGTCAGCGCCAAAGAAGATCAGGTCGCCGTTTTGTGCGCCGCTGCGCTCAAGCACCGCATTCAGTGCGGTGTCATGGATATTTTTGACGATCGGCGACTGCAGGCCATCACGGCCCTTGGACAGGTCATTCACCCGGATGTACGCCAGGCCCTTGGCACCATAAATTTTGACAAACTCGGTGTAGGCGTCAATTTCTCCACGGCTAATGCCGCCGCCCTCAACCGAACCGTTGGGCACGCGCAAGGCGACCACACGGCCGCCTTTCATGTTGGCTGCACCTGAGAAAACCTTGAAATCAACGTCGCCCATGACATCGGTGACTTCGGTGAACTGAAGTTTGACGCGCAAATCCGGCTTGTCGGAACCATAGGTGTGCATCGCATCCTGGTAGGTCATGACAGGAAACTCACCCAAATCAACGCCGATGGTCTTCTGGAAAACGCGTTTGATCATGCTCTGGAACATGTCGCGAATTTCCTCTTCGGTCAGGAACGAGGTTTCAATATCAATTTGTGTGAATTCTGGTTGGCGGTCAGCGCGCAGATCTTCATCGCGGAAGCATTTGGTAATTTGGTAGTAACGGTCATAACCCGCCACCATGAGCAGCTGCTTGAACAACTGAGGGGACTGAGGCAGCGCAAAAAACTGACCGTCGTGGACGCGGCTGGGAACCAGATAGTCCCGAGCACCTTCGGGCGTGCTCTTGGTCAACATGGGGGTTTCAATGTCCACAAACCCGTTTTCATCGAGGTACTTTCGCACCTCCATAGAAACCTTGTAACGCAGCATCAGGTTGTTTTGCATGTAAGGGCGACGCAAATCCAGTACGCGGTGCGTCAAGCGGGTCGTCTCAGAAAGGTTTTCTTCGTCAATTTGGAAGGGGGGCGTCACCGAGGCGTTGAGAACAATCAACTCGTGACACAGCACTTCAATCTTGCCGCTTTTCATGTTCTCATTGCTTGTGCCTTCAGGTCGCGCCCGAACCACACCTTTGATCTGGACGCAATATTCGTTGCGCACATCTTCTGCGACCTTGAACATGTCTGGGCGGTCAGGGTCACAAACCACTTGCACGTTGCCCTCCCGATCGCGCAGATCAATGAAAATCACGCCCCCATGATCGCGGCGACGATTCACCCAGCCGCAAAGGCTCACGTTTTGACCTGTCAGGGACTCGGTCACCAGACCGCAATAATGGGAACGCATGGACATGTTGTTTTACTTTCTGGAATCAGGATCTAAAGCAGCAAGCTCAATGCCGCCAGCTTAAGTTGAGGATTATTTGGACACTGGCGCAGTTGCAGGTGCAGCGAGCTGAGGTTTCTCGGGCCCACCAGGCACCACAACCCCCATAGAAATGATGTATTTGAGCGCATCATCGACGGTCATGTCGAGCTCAATCACATCCGCTTTGGGCATCATTAAGAAAAAGCCTGATGTCGGATTGGGCGTAGTGGGCACGTAGACGCTGACCATGGGTTGGTCCAGATGTTTGGCCACCTCACCGCCCGGGGTCCCGGTTAAAAAAGCGATGGTCCAGGAGCCTTGCCGTGGATATTGGACCAACAGGGCTTTGGAAAATGCATTGCCACTGCCCGAAAACAGGGTGTCGGCCACTTGCTTGACACTGGTGTAAATGGTTCGAACCACCGGAATGCGGTTCATCAGACTGTCCCACTGGCGCAACCACCATTGGCCAAACATGTTGGCTACAAAAACACCCGTGGCAAAAATACCAAAAGCCACCAGCATCACACCCAGGCCGGGCACGCCACGCATGAGCTCGGCCACTTTGTGCATGCCAGGAATCAGCGTATCTGCCGCCAACAAAATGGCCAGAAAAATGCTGTCAAGCAGGCCGACCAACCAGGTCAGCACCCAAACTGTGATGCCCATAGGCAGCCAAACCAGCAGGCCAGTGATGAAATACTGTTTTAAGCTGCGATGTTTCATTGATTCGATCGGTTCAGGTGAAAAGCCAAGTGCATCCGCTCAATGGCACGCACATGATGGGGCGCATGCCGCCGCACTGCTGGCGCTTGCAGGAGCCGCAGCCTCACTGCCAGAAGAGGGCGTTGGACTTGCGGAAACCGCATCTGCTGTCGCCGTGCCTGCAGCGTCGGTCGATTGGGCAGTGGCAGCGGCAGCGCCCCCCCCTTTAAAGTCGGTGGCATACCAGCCAGTGCCTTTGAGCTGAAAGCCCGGTGCCGTCAGTTGCTTGCTGAATTTGGGCGCTCCGCAGGCCGGGCAATCGATGATGGGGTCATCGGACATTTTTTGCAGCACATCCTTAGCATGGCCGCAGGCGTCGCACTTGTAGGCGTAAATGGGCATGAACAGGAACCTCGGTAAATTTTTTTAACCTTGTATTGTAAATCGAACCCTTGGGTCATTGCTCAAGCTTGACCTTTCATATTCGGAACCACCGGAATGTGTACCCAACTTTGTCAATACAAAAACAAAAACCCTCTTATACAATCCGCTTCACAATACGCCCCTGCGAACCAATTTACCCGTTTGCACCCCTCTGAATGGATTTAAAAAATCATGAATAAACGTTTGCTAGTTGCTGCCATTTGCGCTCTGACGCTCGCTGCTTGCGGCAAAAAAGAGGAGGCGGCAAAACCGCCTGTAGCGACATCTGCCGCGGCCAACACCGAAGAAAAGGTGTTGAATATCTACAATTGGCCCGATTACATCACCGAAGACATGGTGGCCAATTTCGAAAAAGAAACTGGCATCAAAGTCAATTACCAGACCTTTGAGAACAACGAAGCCCTGCAAGCCAAGCTGATTGCCGGCAACTCGGGCTATGACATCGTGGTTCCCGGCGCCGTGTTTGCCAAGTCCCAAATCGAAGCAGGCTTGTTAAGGCCCCTCGACAAAACCCAAATCCCTAATTTAAGCAACCTCGACAGCGACATCATGTCCAAACTGGACAAAGTTGATCCAGGCAATGCGCATTTGGTGCCATGGGCCTGGAGCTTCACCACGGTGGGCATCAACAAAACAAAAGTATCCAAAGCCCTGGGCAGCACCCCCCTGCCCGAAAACGCTTGGGATCTGGTTTTCAACCCCGCTTACACCAGCAAGCTGAAGTCTTGCGGCATCGCTTTCCTGGACTCCCCTACCGAAGTCATGCCCCCGGCATTGCATTACCTTGGCAAGGATGCTTACTCGGCCGATGTGGCCGATCACAAGGCGGCAGGTGAGATGCTGGCCAAAGTACGCAAGGACATCCGTCTCTTTTCCAGCACCATGATTGACGATCTGGCGGGCGGTAAAGCCTGTGTCGTGTTGGGTTGGGCAGGCGATATCAACATTGCCAGCACCCGCGCCATCGAAAACAAAAGTGGACAAGAAATTGAAGCTTTGCTGCCCAAAACGGGGGGCCTGCTGTTTTTTGACAACCTGGCCGTACCCAAAGATGCCAAGCACCCCAACAACGCCATGGCCTTCATCAATTACTTCTTGAAGCCCGAGGTCTCTGCCTCATTAACCAACGAGCTCAGCTACCCGACTGCCAACAAGGCCAGCGTGGCGAATGTCTCGCCGGAAGTTGCCAAAAACAAGACCATTTTCCTCGACGCCGCCGCATTGAAAGCCGCTGTATCCCCTTCGAGTCTGTCCAACGCGAGTCGCGAATCTTTGACTTCTGTTTACACCACTTTCAAACAAGGCAAGTGAACTCTCCCGTCCATTGAACTTTTAAAACAGGCTGCGCTCATTTAGGATTAGCGCAGCCTTTTTTATGCCGAGAAAGAGACCGAATGACCACGCCCGTTCCCGAGAAAACAGGATTCCTTCGAATCGAGAATCTGTTCAAGCGGTTTGACAGCGTACTGGCTGTCGACGATGTCTCGTTGGACATCGGCAAAGGTGAGATATTCGCCTTACTCGGCAGTTCCGGTTGTGGCAAATCCACCTTGCTGCGCATGCTGGCTGGCTTCGAAACCCCGTCTTCTGGGCAGATTTTCCTGGGCGAGCAAGACATCAGCAAGATGGCGCCCTATGAGCGCCCCATCAACATGATGTTTCAGTCTTACGCGTTGTTCCCTCACCTGACAGTGTGGGAAAACATTGCCTTCGGACTGCGGCGCATGGGCATGCAAAACGATGCGATGGCTGACCGTGTCGAGGCCATGCTGGAATTGGTGCAATTACAAAATTTTGCGTCACGTAAACCGCACCAACTCTCTGGTGGGCAACAACAACGTGTGGCTTTGGCCCGCAGCCTGGCTCGGAAACCCCAATTGTTGTTGTTGGATGAGCCCTTGGGTGCGCTGGATAAAAAACTCCGTGAAAAAACCCAGTTCGAGTTGGTCAACATCATTGAGTCGATTGGCGTCACCTGCGTCATGGTCACGCACGACCAAGAGGAAGCCATGACCATGGCCTCGCGCATCGCGGTGATGAGCCATGGGCGAATCTTGCAACTGGGCAGCCCGACAGAAATCTACGAAGCACCCAACTGCCGGTTTGTGGCCGACTTTATCGGCAACATCAACTTATTCGACGGCCATTTGCGTCACGCCGACGCCAGTCGGTCTGAAATTGAAACACCGCAGGGCTATTTCACCTTGGGTCACGGCTCCTCACAGCCCCACGGCATGGCCATGTCGCTGGCGGTGCGCCCGGAGAAAATTCGCATTGACAAACTCCCGCCCGAAGCAGGTTCAGCGGGTTCTGCCAACGTTGTCCAGGGCGTCGTGAGCGAAATCGCCTACATGGGCAGTTACAGCACCTATGTCGTCAAATTAAGTGACGACAGCGTCATCAAAGTCACGCAGACCAACCGCAGTCGTAACCATGAGGGCGATATCGTCTGGGGTGACCGTGTTTATTGTTTCTGGGACACCCAAGCCGGGGTGCTTTTAACCGCATGATCCAGTTTGCATCACGCTTGGTAGAACGCTTGCGGCTGGGGCGCCGCACCGTCGTGGGCATTCCCACGGTTTGGTTGTGGGTGTTTTTTGCTATCCCTTTTTTGATTTTGTTGCGCCTCAGCGTGACCGACATGGGGGAACAACTCAACCCCTTTGCGCCCCTGCTAACGCACACGGAAGGCGGGGGCTGGAAGCTCAATCTCAAGCTCAGCCACTTCGTCAGCCTGTTTGTCGACGCTTCGGGCCATTGGGGCGACACCCTCTACATTGAAGCCTACTTGTTGTCGCTGAAATACGCCTTCTGGACCACATTTTTCTGTCTCGTGCTGGGCTACCCGTTTGCTTATTTCATGGCGCGCGCTTCAGCAACGGCAAGACCCATCTTGCTGATGATGGTGATGCTGCCCTTCTGGACCTCTTTTTTGTTGCGTGTTTATGCTTGGAAAGGCATCTTGGCCGACCAAGGCGTTGTCAATAACGCATTGATGGCGATGGGCCTGATTCAGGAACCCATTCAAATGCTCTACACCGACATATCGATGCTGGTGGGCATGACCTATGTCTATCTGCCGTTCATGGTGCTGCCCCTCTATGCCAATTTGGTCAAACTGGACATCCGTCTGCTCGAAGCGGCACACGATCTGGGGGCCAGTCCTTGGAAAGCCTTTTGGCTGGTGACGGTACCCTTGAGCCGATCCGGCATCGTGGCCGGCTCCATGTTGGTCTTTATTCCCTGCTTGGGGGAGTTCGTGATCCCCTCTTTGCTGGGTGGGGCAGAAAACATCATGATCGGACGCGTGGTCTGGGATGAAATGTTCAGCAGCAACAACTGGCCCCGCGCTTCGGCGTTGGCGGTGATGATGATTTTGTGTGTGGTGATTCCACTGGCTTGGTACAACGCCAAAGTGGCCCGGCAGGCTGAAGAGGAGCGCACATGACCCGCTGGCTTCAGGCGCATCTTGGCAAGATCTGGATGACCGTGGTCTACGGCTTCCTGTTTGCTCCCTTGGTTTTTCTGGTGGTGTTTTCTTTCAACAGCACCCGACAAGACAGCCGTTTTACGGGCTTTTCTTTGCGCTGGTACGAAGCCCTGACCAACGACTCCCGACTGCTAGAGGGGTTTTTTGTGTCCCTCAAGGTGGCTTTTATCAGCGCCTCCCTTTCGGTGGTGCTGGCCACTTTGGCCGCCTACACCCTGGTTCGCTACACCCGCTTTCGAGGGCGTAATTTGTTCACGGCCATGCTGAACGCCCCTTTGGTCATGCCTGAGGTGATCATTGGTCTGTCCCTGTTATTGCTTTCGGTCAGTGCGCAGCGCAGCTTTGGCTGGCCCGATCGCGGCCTGACCACCATCGTCTTGGGCCATGTGCTGCTGGGCATGGCCTATGCGACCGTGGTGATTCAATCACGCTTAAAAGAAATGGACCGTTCACTGGAAGAGGCGGCAATGGATTTAGGTTGCCGCCCCAGCCAAGTCTTCTTTTTGGTGACTTTGCCCAACATTTCCCAAGCGCTTTTGGCGGGTTGGTTGCTCACATTCACCTTGTCGTTTGACGATGTGGTGGTGTCAGAGTTTTTGTCAGGCCCAGGGGTCACCACCTTGCCGCAGGTTATTTTCAGCTACGCCCGCAGGGGGGTGAACCCCTCCATTTATGCCGCAGCCACCTTGCTCATGCTCGCCATTACGCTGGCTGTTGTCGGTTTTGGCATTTACACAGCCCGTCAGGCCCGCAAGTCAAAGTTGTGAGAACTTGGCCTGACGGCCGGTTTAGGCTTGCGATTTAGAGCATCCAACCAAAGTGATCCCACAATTGGAACAACACCAACACGGCTACAAAACCAACGCTCATGTAGACCAAGGCCTGTAAAAGCGCGTTGGTCTTGCGTTGCTCCTGCAACAACAAAGCGATGTCCCGGTTTTCCTTGGTGTTCGACTGTTTCAAGTAATCGTGCAACAAACGCGGCAACTGCGGCAGCAATTTGGCATAGTGCGGGGCTTGGTCTTTTAATTGTTCTAGCAACTTTTTGGGGCCGATTTGGTCCAACATCCACTTCTCGAGGAAGGGCTTGGCCGTGCTCCACAAATCCAGCTCCGGGTCCAATTGGCGGCCAAGGCCTTCAATATTGAGCAAAGTTTTTTGCAACAATACCAATTGCGGTTGAATCTCGACTTGGAAACGGCGGGAGGTCTGAAACAAGCGCATCAAGACCATGCCCAGTGAAATTTCCTTCAGGGGCCTGTCAAAGTAGGGTTCACAAACGGCGCGGATGGCCGATTCGAGTTCGTCCACACGGGTGTCGGCCGGGACCCAACCCGACTCGATGTGCAACTCGGCCACGCGCTTGTAATCGCGGCGGAAAAAGGCCGTGAAGTTTTGTGCCAAATACTCTTTGTCGTATTCGGTCAGCGTGCCGACGATGCCGAAATCCAGCGAAATGTAGCGCCCGAAAGTTTCGGGTGCCAAACTGACCTGAATGTTGCCTGGATGCATGTCCGCATGAAAGAAGCCATCGCGGAACACCTGGGTAAAAAACAGCGTGACACCATCACGGGCCAACTTGGGAATGTCCACACCCGCCTCACGCAAGTGGTCGACATGGCTGATGGGCAAGCCATGCATGCGCTCCATCACAATCACTTCGGGCTGGCAAAAGTCCCAAATCATTTCGGGAATCAGCACCAACTCAAGTCCCTGCATGTTGCGACGCAACTGAGCGGCATTGGCGGCTTCCCGGACCAGATCGAGTTCATCGTTCAGGTATTTGTCGAACTCGGCCACCACCTCACGCGGTTTCAGTCGCTTGCCATCGGCACTCAGGTTCTCCACCCAACTGGCCATCATGCGCATCAGGCTCAGGTCTTTTTGAATGACCGGGAGCATGCCTGGCCGCAGCACCTTGACCGCCACCTCGCGAACATGGCCTGTTTTGTTGCGCAAGGTGGCAAAGTGCACCTGCGCAATGGAGGCACTGGCCACGGGTTTGCGCTCGAAACTTTCAAAAACCTCGTCCACCGGCTTGCGAAAGGCCCGCTCTATGGTGGCCACAGCGATGTCCGAGCTGAAAGGCGGCACACGATCCTGCAGTTTGGCCAGTTCTTCGGCAATGTCCAAGGGCAGCAAATCACGTCGGGTGGACAGCACCTGACCAAACTTCACAAAAATCGGACCCAAGCGCTCTAGTGCTTCACGCAGGCGCACGGCGCGTGGGGAGCGCAAGTCACGACCTATCGACAAGACCCTGGCGAGCAAACGAATCCAAGGCTTTTGAAAGCTGGAAAGGACCAATTCATCGAGGCCGTAGCGCAAGACGATGAAAACGATGAACGCACCGCGACCGATACGGCTCATGTGGCGCTACCGAAAGGGCCAGAAACGCCGCCACCCGAAACCCCATCGCCCGCTCGGCGCGAGGCGACAAAACCACGCAAGGCCTCCATGGCCTTGCGTGCGGTTTGGGCAAGGGTATGGGCTGCGGCATCGCCTATGAGGCGGGCAAGGTCTTCTTCGGCATCCCATCGAACGTGGTCAATCAACCAGTTGATTTCGGCGGCCAATTGAACATCGCCTTCAATGCGCACTTTGGGTTTATCGCCTCTCGCAAGCGCCGAAACCAAGGTGAAGGGTGACTCTTCGGTGACTGAGATGCGCAGATCAAAGCCTTCGAAACGACCTCTTTCCAACAAGCCTGCCGGGGTCGGGACGAGCTGTAGGCTGAATCGGTCCCAAACCCCTTCGATGCGCTGGCCTTTTTGCCGGGCCAGGCGCGCCATTGCCTCGGGTTCGCTCATCAAGACATGGTTCAGGAAAAGAATCAGTCGGTTGACGGACTCATCGACCACCCAAGACGGAGGTTGAACATGGGTCGCAAATTGGCTGGCCATTTGCGGCAGGGCCTGAGCGGCCCAAGAAAAAGGGGACTGTGTTGCCATAGTCCCCGATTATTCCCGAAAGTGGAGCCCCACAAGGGGGCAAGTCTTATTGAAGGGCTTGAACACCGGCGACCAACCAGCCACCACCCTGCTTGGCTTTGGTCATGTTCCAGACTTCACGGAAAGAACTCGGGCCGGATGAAGCATCTTCGCGAATCATGCCGTTGAACTCGACACTGGCCAGATAAGCATCGGCCTGCTCTTCAATGCCCAAGAGTTGCGCCTCAAGCATGACCACTTCGGTCTTGTTGGGCTGACCAGGGAACTGGCTTTCACGCTCGGCCAGTTGGTTGCGAATTTCAGTGACCATGGTGTCGGTCATCATCGAGCGCAGCATCTCGATGTCGGAACGGTCCCAAGCGTCTTGCAAGCTCACAAAATTGCGCTTGGCAGCCGTCACAAAGCCTTCCACGTCAAACCCAGCTGGAATGCCCCAACTTTGGCTGCCATTCAAGGCCGAACCGATCATGGAACCCCTGCTGGCATCGACTGCAGAGCTGTCAAAACGGGTGTTTTGGGACTCCCAAGGGCGCGCTGAGGCATCGTTGCCCACTTTTTCAGGGTCATATTGCTTCATGGAGGCCGGTTGATCTGCCGAGGCACCTGCACCCTGGTAGGCAAAACCGCCCTGATTGGCTGCGGCTGCGTTACGGCGTGAGCGCATGAACAAGCCAATGGCCGCCATGATGGCCACGCCAATCAAAAGAACCATCAACATGTTGCCAAACGCTTCGCCCATGCCCAATGAGTGCGCCAGCCAAGCCAGGCCAAGGCCTGCGGCCAAACCACCCAACATGGCACCCCAAGGTTTCTTGGGCGCCGCAGCGGCAGGCGCTGCACCGGCAGGCTTGGCAGCATTGGCAGGGGCCGCATTTTGCGCTGGCGCAGCAGGTGTTTGCGGCGCTGCATCGCGTTTGGTGACCTGATTGGATTGCTGTCCAATGGACTTGCCACCGCCCATACGGCGTGCGGCTTCTGCATTGAGGCTGCCCAAGGCCAATACGCCAGCGAGCATCAGTGTCATCAGTTTATTCATGGTGTCTCCAACACGGTACAAAAATTTGTCACAAGGGCATCAACATTTGACACCCACATGTAAGGCTACCACCCCGGCTGACAAATTGTGAAAATCCACATGGCCAAATCCGCTATTTTTCATAAGGGTTTTCAGCTCTTCTTGCCCGGGATGCATGCGGATGGATTCCGCCAAATATCGGTAACTGTCGGCATCGCCCGCCACCAGTTTGCCCAAGTTGGGCAGGATATTGAAGCTGTACCAGTCGTAAACCTTCTCCAAGGGCTTGGCCACCTTGGAGAACTCCAGCACCAGCAATTTGCCGCCCGGCTTGAGCACGCGGCACATTTCCTTCAGGGCCACATCCTTGTGCGTCATGTTGCGCAAGCCAAAAGCCACGCTGACCACGTTGAAGTGTTTGTCCGGAAAGGGCAGCTTCTCGGCATCGCAAACCAGGGTGGGCAAGGCCAAACCGTGGTCGACCAAACGGTCCCGGCCTGTGGAAAGCATGGCCTCGTTGATGTCGGTGTGCACCACACGGCCGGTGGGTCCTACTTTTTTGGCAAAAGCCATGGACAAGTCGCCCGTGCCCCCGGCGATGTCCAGCACCTGATCGCCCTCTTTCAGGTTGGCCACCTGCACGGTGTAGGCCTTCCACACACGGTGCAGGCCCATCGACATCAGGTCATTCATGACGTCGTATTTGGACGCCACCGAGTCAAAAACGCCCCGAACGTGCTTGGCTTTTTCTTGTTCGTCAACGGTTTTGAAGCCGAAATGTGTACTGCTCATGCTTCAGACCTCAGTGTTTGTGCCCACAACTGCCACCCGCAGCGGCGTCGATCATGGGCGCATCGCGGCTCATGCCTGCGGCTTGCAACCGGTCTTCGTATTGTTTCCAAAGGGCGTCTTGCTGGTCGCCCAGAAAGTACAAATATTCCCAAGTGAACAGGCCCGACTCGTGCCCATCGGAAAAGGTAGGTTTGACCGCGTAATTGCCCACGGGCTCAATTTCGGCAATCGTCACGTTGCGTTTGCCGGTTTGCAGCACCTCTTGGCCTGGGCCATGCCCTTGCACTTCGGCCGAGGGCGAATACACGCGCATCAGTTCAAAGGGAATGCGGAAATGGGCCCCGTCGGCAAAGCCGATTTCTAGCACCTTGGTCTGCCCGTGGACGGTCAAGGACTCGGGGTTGGGCATTTCTTTTTTCAATCCGGCCATTTTCTGCTTTCGGGGTTAATTTCGGAGTTTTAGACCAACACGCGTTCAATGCCACCGGCATTGGCAGCGCTGACGTACTCGGGCATCCAGTTCTCACCCAGGATGTGCTTGGCCATCTCGACCACGATGTAATCGGCTTCGAGCAGGCCATTTTTCATGTCGTCACCAAAACGCGAGAGGCCCTGCAAACAGCTGGGGCAGCTGGTCAATATCTTGACATTGGCTTGCGGAGCCAAAGCGCCGCTGCTGCGCAAAGCGGCTTCGCCCTTGAGCAACTCTTCTTCTTTGCGAAAGCGCACTTGCGTCGAAATATCTGGGCGGGACACGCCCAAAGTCCCAGATTCGCCGCAGCAGCGTTTGCTCTCCAGCACCTGGTCCCCCAGCAAGGCCTTGACGGTCTTCATGGGCTCTTGCTGCTTCATGGGGCTGTGGCAAGGATCATGGTAAAGATAGGCGCCACCGGCTTCCAGTTTCATGCCTTTTTCGAGCAAAAACTCATGGATGTCGATGATCCGGCAGCCCGGGAAAATTTTGTCAAACTGGTAGCCCTGCAACTGGTCATAGCAAGTGCCGCAACTCACCACCACCGTCTTGATGTCCAGATAGTTCAAGGTGTTCGCGACCCGGTGGAACAGCACCCGGTTGTCGGTGATGATTTTTTCGGCCTTGTCAAACTGGCCCGAACCCTTTTGCGGGTAACCGCAGCACAAGTAGCCGGGCGGCAGCACGGTTTGCACCCCCACATGCCACAACATGGCTTGGGTGGCCAAACCCACCTGGCTGAACAATCGCTCCGAGCCGCAGCCAGGGAAGTAAAACACCGCCTCGGCATCCGTCGTGGTGGCTTTCGGGTTGCGGATGATCGGCACGTAATCGTTGTCTTCAATGTCCAGCAAGGCGCGCGCCGTCTTTTTGGGCAAATTACCCGGCATCTTTTTGTTGATGAAGTGAATCACCTGCTCTTTGATGGGCGCAGTGCCCACTGAGGCAGGTGGTGCACTGGTCTGCTTGCGAGCCACCCCTTTGAGCAAACCTGCTACAAAACGCTGCGCGCGCATGCCCACGCCCACCATGGCGGCACGCGCCAGCTTGATGGTTTCAGGGTTAGTGGCGTTCAGCATGAACATGGCGGCGGCATTGCCCGGCCGGAAACTTTTCTGTCCCATCTTGCGCAACAAGTTACGCATGTTCATGGAGACATCGCCAAAGTCGATGTTCACCGGGCAAGGCGACAGGCATTTGTGGCACACGGTGCAGTGGTCGGCCACATCCTCAAACTCTTGCCAGTGTTTGATGGAGATGCCCCGGCGGGTTTGCTCTTCGTACAAAAACGCCTCAACCAGTAAGGAAGTAGCCAAAATCTTGTTGCGTGGGCTGTAAAGCAAATTGGCGCGCGGCACATGGGTGGCGCAAACCGGTTTGCACTTGCCGCAGCGCAAGCAGTCTTTCACGCTGGCGGCAATTTCGCCAATATCGGACTGCTGCATGATGAGCGACTCATGGCCCATCAGACCAAAGCTGGGGGTGTAGGCGTGCGTGAGGTCGGCTGCGTGCACGTCGTCACCCAACCCGGTCAAAGCCGCACCGCGCAGCAATTTGCCCTTGTTGAAACGCCCCTCAGGGTCCACTTTGGCCTTGTAGGCCGTGAAGTTGGCCAGTTCGGCATCGGTCAAAAACTCAAGTTTGGTAATGCCAATGCCGTGTTCGCCCGAAATCACACCGTCCAAGCTGCGCGCCAGCACCATGATGCGGGCCACCGCTTCGTGGGCGGTTTGCAGCATCTCGTAATTGTCGGAGTTGACCGGAATGTTGGTGTGCACATTGCCGTCACCCGCGTGCATGTGCAAAGCCACCCAAACACGCCCCTTCAAGACCCGCTGATGGATGGCGTTGACCTCGTTCAGGATGGGCAGAAACACCGAGCCGGAAAAGATGTTTTGGAAAGCCGGCCGAATTTGCGTCTTCCAGCTGGCGCGCAGGCTGTGCTCTTGCAGCTGGGGAAACAACGTATCGACCTGCGTGAGCCAGCCTTGCCACTGGTCACGCACTTCGCGCACCACGGCCAAAGCCTGGGCCACCCGGTCTTCCAGCAGATCGGCTGAAGCGATGAGGTTGGCATCGTCTTGCTTGCCCAGCGGCAGGTTACCCCGCTCCAAAAAGTCTTCTAATTCACGGCACAGCTTGAGCTTGTTGCGCAGGCTCAGCTCAATGTTGATGCGCTCGATGCCGTCGGTGTACTCGGCCATGCGCGGCAATGGAATGACCACGTCTTCGTTGACCTTGAAGGCGTTGGTGTGGCGCGAAATGGCGGCTGTTTTTTTACGGTCGAGCCAGAATTTCTTGCGCGCCTCGGGGCTGATGGCAATAAAACCCTCGCCGCTGCGCGAATTGGCAATGCGCACGATCTCGGAGGTGGCCTTGGCCACATCGTCTGCGTTGTCCCCGGCAATGTCACCAATCAGCACCATTTTGGGAAAGCCACCGCGCTTGGACTTGGTGGAATAACCCACGGCCCGCAAATAACGGTCGTCCAAATGCTCTAGGCCTGCCATCACGGTGCCGGTGCGCTTTTGCTCGGCAAACATGAAATCTTTGATCTCGACGATGCTGGGCACCGCCTCGCGGGCATGGCCAAAAAACTCCATACACACCGTGCGGGTGTGTGTGGGCATGCGGTGAACCACCCAGCGGGCACTGGTGATCAAGCCGTCACAACCTTCCTTTTGCACCCCTGGCAGGCCGCTCAAGAATTTGTCAGTCACGTCTTTGCCCAAGCCTTCCTTGCGGAAAGTTTTGCCCGGAATCACCAAAGTCTCGGTCCGGATCGGGGTTTTGCCGTCTGCCTTGAAGTAGCGCAGCTCAAAGGTGGCCACTTCGGCGTCGTGAATTTTGCCCATGTTGTGGTCCATGCGGACCACATCCAGCCATTCGGCATCGGGGGTAACCATGCGCCAACTGGCCAGGTTGTCGAGGGCGGTACCCCACAAAACAGCCTTTTTTCCGCCTGCGTTCATGGCGATGTTGCCGCCAATGCAACTGGCCTCAGCCGAAGTCGGGTCCACCGCAAACACAAAGCCACCGCGCTCAGCCGCATCGGCCACGCGCTGGGTGACCACACCCGCTTCGGTCCAGATGGTGGGGATTTTGTGCGCTATACCGGGCAGGTCCACCATTTCGACCTCGGTCATGGCTTCCAGTTTTTCGGTGTTGATGACCGCACTTTTCCAGGTCAGAGGGATCGCGCCCCCCGTGTACCCAGTGCCACCGCCCCGTGGCACGATGGTCAGCCCCAGATCAATGCAGCCCTTGACCAGCCCCGCCATTTCAGTTTCGGTGTCCGGCGTCAGCACCACAAAGGGGTATTCCACGCGCCAATCGGTGGCATCGGTCACATGGCTGACACGCGACAAGCCATCGAACTTGATGTTGTCTTTGGCCGTTAGACGGCCTAAAGACTTTTGCACCAAACCGCGCAGCTTGGCCATGCGGGTAAAGCGTTCGTTGAACTGCACCACAGACTGGCTGGCCTGCGCCAGCAGCTGCCCCACCAGCGCATCACGCGCGGCATCGGCCTCGGGGGTGCGGCGCTTTTGCACCTCGGTCAGGCGGTGCTGCAAGGCCTCGACCAGCAATTTGCGGCGTCCGGGGTTGTCCAGCAAGTCGTCTTGCAAATAAGGGTTGCGTTCCACCACCCAAATGTCACCCAGCACCTCGTACAACATGCGGGCCGAACGACCTGTTCCACGCTCTTGGCGCAGTTGGTTCAGCAAACCCCAAGCGGATTCACCCAACAGACGCACCACGATTTCACGGTCCGAAAAACTGGTGTAGTTGTAAGGAATCTCACGCAGGCGCGGCGCATCGGCGTCGGCTTGCATCAAATGTTGGAGCGTTGTGGGTGCATTCATAGGGATGGGCGCGGTCAATTGCGTTCTTAAAACGCGGTCAGCCAGACCTAGACAGAGGCGTCAAACCGGCTGGGACTGAATATTACCGCAGTGCAGCAAACACGCGCGGGGGGTGGGGACACCCTGATAAATGCGTTGAGCCCCCTGGAAAATCCGGGTTGTCATCGAACAGTCATGCTGCTTTAATTCCTCAGCCACATTGCTTCGCTAAACTGTTCGGTGAAATTTGCTTCACTAAATGTGCTTAGTTTTTAAGCAAATCAACGTTTTTCAAAGGAGTCTTCATGAAATTCAAACTCGCACTTTCAAGCTTGGTCCTGGGCTTGGCCAGCATTCCCGCCCAAGCTCAAACTGAAATCCAGTGGTGGCACTCGATGGGCGGAGCGCTGGGCGAATGGGTCAACGATCTGGCCAAAGACTTCAACAACAGCCAGAAAGATTACAAAATCGTGCCCACCTTCAAGGGCAGTTACGACGAATCCATGACCGCAGCCATTGCCGCCTACCGGGCGGGCAACGCACCTCACATATTGCAAGTGTTCGAAGTGGGCACCGCCACCATGATGGCCAGCAAAGGGGCCATCAAACCCGTGGGCGAAGTCATGAAAGAAGCCGGCCTTAAGTTCGACCAACAAGCCTATGTACCCGCCGTGGCCGGTTATTACACCGCCCCCAACGGCCAAATGCTGAGCTTCCCGTTCAACAGCTCCACCCCCGTGTTTCACTACAACAAAGACGCCTTCAAGGCGGCTGGCATAGACCCCAACGTGCCCCCCACCACCTGGCCTGAAGTGGCCTTGGCAGCGGCCAAACTCAAGGCCAGCGGCCACAAATGTCCCTTTACGACCAGCTGGATCAGCTGGACACAGCTCGAATCCTTTTCGGCTTGGCACAACACCGAATTTGCCACCAAAGGCAACGGCATGCGCGGCATGGACGCCCGCCTGAGCTTTAACACCCCCCTGCACGTTCGGCACATAGACAACTTGGCCAACATGGCCAAGCAAGGCTTGTTCATCTATAAAGGCCGTGGCAATGCAGCCGACGCCACCTTTGTTTCTGGCGAATGCGCCATGGCAACCGGTTCATCGGCTTTGTACGGCAGCGTGGTGCGCAATGGCAAGTTTGGCTACGGCATTGGCACCCTGCCCTATTACCCCGATGTGAACGGCGCGCCGCAAAACACCGTGATTGGCGGTGCCAGTCTGTGGGTCATGAGTGGCAAAAAAGCCCCTGAATACAAGGGTGTGGCCCAGTTCTTTGCCCACTTGTCCAAAGACGACGTGGCCGCTGCCAGCCACCAACGCACAGGCTACCTGCCGGTCACCAAGTCATCTTTTCAATTAACCGAAAAATCCGGCTTCTACAAAAAGAACCCCGGAACCGATGTCTCCGTGACGCAAATGATCCGCAAAACCACCGACAAGTCACGGGGCGTGCGTCTGGGCAACTTCGTGCAAATCCGCACCATCATTGACGAAGAGCTCGAAGGCGTGTGGAGCGGCAAAAAGGGCACCAAAGAAGCCCTGGACACGGCCATCAAGCGCGGCAACGAGCAACTCGAACGCTTTCAAAAAGCAAATAAGTAATGGCTTTATCGCCCTGAATGAGGGCTTGCAAGGCAAAAGCAGAGGCATTGCCTCTGCTTTTGCGCATTTTGCTGATGGCCTGAATTGCCCACCATCGGATGGTCAAAACCTGTAGAAAGTGGTTTTGAGTCCGGTTTTATGAAGAGTCTATGGAAAAACGCGTTCGTTTCAAATCACGCTGGTTGCCTTGGCTGCTGATTGCGCCTCAGTTGGTTGTGGTGTTGGTCTTCTTTTTTTGGCCTGCCGGTCAGGCGCTGTACCAAAGCGTGTTGCAAGAGGACGCTTTTGGCGCTTCCCGCGAGTTTGTGGGCATGGAGAACTTTGCCCGGCTTTGGAACGATTCAGGTTACATCGACTCCTTTGTGACCACCGGGGTGTTCTCCATCTTGGTGGCCACTATAGGTTTGTCGGTTTCGCTCTTGCTGGCCGTGATGGCTGACCGCGTGGGGCGCGGGGCCGGCATCTACAAGACCTTGCTGATCTGGCCCTATGCCGTGGCCCCAGTGGTGGCTGGCGTGCTGTGGTTGTTCATGTTTGCTTCGCCCATGGGGGTGGTCGGTTATACCTTGCGCGCCATGGGCATTGAATGGAACCATCTGCTCAACCCCAACCATGCCATGGCGCTGATTGTCATGGCCGCCGTCTGGAAGCAGATTTCCTACAACTTCTTGTTTTTTCTGGCGGGCTTGCACTCCATCCCCAAATCTCTGATTGAGGCCGCCGCCATAGACGGTGCCAGCCCTTGGCGGCGCTTCTGGACCATCGTTTTTCCGCTGTTGTCGCCCACCACCTTCTTTTTATTGGTGATCAACATCGTTTATGCCTTTTTTGACACTTTTGCCATTGTGGACGCCACAACACACGGCGGGCCGGGCAAAGACACCGCCATTTTGGTCTACAAGGTGTATTACGACGGGTTCAAGGCGCTTGATATGGGCAGTTCGGCCGCGCAATCGGTGGTGCTGATGGTGATCGTGATTTCGCTCACGGTCCTGCAATTCAAGTTTGTCGAAAAGAAAGTGCAGTACTGAGATGATCGAACGCCGACCTGGCCTGCAAATTCTCCGACACCTCATCTTGCTGATGGGCGTGTTCATCGTGGCATTTCCCCTGTACCTGACTTTTGTGGGTTCGACCCAAACGGCCCAGCAAATCAACCAGAGCGTGCCCATGTCCATGATGCCGGGTGGACATTTTTGGGAAACTTACCAATTGACCCTGTTTGGCGGCCCCAACTCCCAGGGCAGCCCCTTGCCGGCCATGTGGCCCATGATGAAAATCAGCCTGATCACTGCGCTGGGCATCGCCATCGGCAAGATTGCCATCTCGTTGTTGTCGGCCTTTGCCATCGTGTATTTTCGCTTTCCCCTGCGCAATATGGTGTTCTGGATGATTTTTGTCACCCTGATGCTGCCTGTGGAAGTGCGCATCAGCCCGACCTACCAAGTGGTGGCCGGACTGGGCATGCTGAACAGTTTTGCGGGCCTGACTGTGCCGCTGATTGCCTCGGCCACGGCCACCTTCTTGTTCAGGCAGTTTTTTCTGACCATCCCGGACGAGTTGATTGAGGCCGCCCGCATGGACGGCGCAGGCCCGATGCGGTTTTTCAAGGATGTTTTGCTGCCTTTGTCAGCCACCAACATTGCCGCCTTGTTCGTGATTCAGTTCATTTACGGCTGGAACCAATACCTGTGGCCTCTGTTGGTCACCACCAACGAAGACATGTACCCCGTGGTGCTGGGCATCAAGCGCTTGATTTCTGGCGAATCCTGGACCGAATGGAATGTAGTCATGGCCGCCGCCCTTTTGGCCATGCTGCCCCCAGCAATGGTCGTCATACTCATGCAAAAGTGGTTCGTCAAAGGCTTGGTCGATACAGAAAAATAAGAACACCGGGGACAGACCACTGCGAAGCGGTGCTCTGTCCCCGTCAAATTAAGAACGCCGGGGATAGACCACTGCGAAGCGGTGCTCTGTCCCCGTCAAATTAAGAACGCCGGGGATAGACCACTGCGAAGCGGTGCTCTGTCTCCGTCAAACTAAAAACCCGGGGACAGTCCACTGCGAAGCGGTGCTCTGTCCCGAACTGATCCAAAAATTTATGGCATCCATCACCCTCTCTCACATCCAGAAAACCTATGACCAAGGGGCCAAAGCCAACCGAGTCATTCATGACCTGAGTGCCGAGGTGCGCGATGGTGAATTTGTGGTCATCGTCGGGCCCTCGGGTTGTGGCAAATCGACGCTGCTGCGCATGGTCGCGGGCTTGGAAGACATCACCAGCGGCACCCTCTCTATTGGCAATCGCGTTGTCAACGAGGTCGAACCCGCCGAACGGGACATCGCCATGGTGTTCCAGAACTATGCGCTTTACCCCCACATGAGCGTGTTTGACAACATGGCCTATGGTTTGAAAATTGCCAAACGCCCCCTAGAGGAAATCAAGGCCCGTGTGGACAAAGCCGCCGCTATTTTGGAACTCTCGCAACTGCTGCACCGCAAACCCCGCGAGTTATCGGGTGGCCAGCGCCAGCGTGTGGCCATGGGGCGGGCCATCGTGCGTCAGCCCCAGGTGTTCTTGTTTGACGAGCCCTTGTCCAACTTGGACGCCAAACTGCGTGCCCAAACCCGGCTGGAGATCCAAAAATTGCACCGCGAATTGGGCATCACCAGCCTCTTTGTGACGCACGACCAAGTTGAAGCCATGACCTTGGCGCAACGCATGATCGTGATGAATGGCGGTCACATGGAGCAATTCGGTACGCCTGAAGAGGTTTACAACCGGCCGGCCAGTACCTTTGTGGCCAGCTTCATCGGTTCACCCCCCATGAACCTGCTCAAAAACGCCCCGGGCACCGACGCCCAACGCATTCTGGGCATTCGCCCGGAGCATCTGGACATCACCCCAACGGGCTGGGCATTGCAGGTCGACACCGTAGAGTTGCTGGGTGCCGAACGCTTGGTACATGCACGCCTAGAGGGTGAAACAGTCACGCTGCGGCTCGATGAATCGGTGACCCCACCCCAGCCGGGACAGACTTTTTACGCCACTCCCCGCGCTGACCGCTTACATTGGTTTGACGCCCAGACACAAAAACGCATCCCCTAAAACGCATGCCATGAACCGCATGCCCTGAACCGCCCAACCTGAAGCGCCTTCACATAAACGCCCCCAATCATGAGCCTCTCAAGCCCCTGGCCCTACCCCAAGTGGATCGCCCACCGTGGCGCTGGCAAACTCGCCCCCGAAAACACCCTGGCCGCCTTCCGCTTAGGGGCTGAATATGGCTACCGCATGTTTGAATGCGATGTGAAACTGAGCGCCGACGGGATCCCTTTCTTGATGCATGACGCCACGCTGGAGCGCACCAGCAACGGCCAGGGCACGGGTGGCGACCTGCCTTGGCAAGCCTTGTCGCTGTTGGATGCGGGCAGTTGGCATTCGCGTCGCTTCACGGGCGAGCCCTTGCCTACCCTGCAAAATCTGGCCCGTTTTTGTCTGGAAAACGCTTTGGGGCTCAACATCGAGATCAAACCCACCCCCGGCACAGAAGCCCTGACCGGTGACACCGTCGCCAAAGAAGCCGCACGACTTTGGCAACACGCCGCCGTGCCGCCCTTGTTGACCTCCTTCAAACCCGATGCCTTGGAAGCAGCCCTGTTAGCCGCCCCACAGTTGCCCCGGGGTTTGTTGCTCGACACGCTGTGGGAGGGTTGGCTGCAAAAAGCCCTAGATCTGGGCTGCCTGGCCGTGGTCTGCAACTACACCCTGTGGGACGCAGGCACCGTGGCCCAAGTGCACAACGCGGGTATGCGGTGCCTGAGCTACACCGTCAACGAACAAGCTGCCGCCCAGCACCTGCTGGATCTGGGAACCGATGGGCTGATCACCGACCGCGTGGATCTTTTCAGCCCCGCTTAAAGGCTATGAGCCAGCGATAAAGGTAAAAGATAAAGGCAAAAGCTCAAGACTAAGGTCGAGCCCAGCCACGCAGCATGGCCCATTCGGCCGTGGCCGCCACCAAAACCAGCGCCGCATAGGTGCTCATTTGCCCATCGTTGCCCTGCAAGACCAACCCGGCCACCAAGACCAACAAACCCAGTATTGAATGCACCAGCATGCGGCGTTTGACAGAAATGGTCCCGATACCCACCACCCAACGTCCGGCCCATGGCATGAGCAAAGCCATGGCCAGCGCAGGCAAAACGAAGTTGAACAGGTGCAGGGTCAATTGCCAAACGGTCATGGGTGACGAGCAAAAAATGCAATATGCATGATAAAGACGTCGCAATTGTGCCCTGAAAGTCCCTCAAACCAGGGAACTCCAACGTGGACTGAAAGGGGTTTCTATAATCGGCGCATGGCTGTTTGGACCCTGGGCTTGAATCACACCACTGCACCGCTGGATCTGCGTGGCCGGTTTGCCTTCGCCTTGGACCAATTGGCACCCACTTTGCAGGGCTTGCGCACCAATTTGGCCCTGAACATGGACCAGACCCCCGAAGCGGCGATTTTGTCCACCTGCAATCGGACCGAGATTTATTGCGCCGCCGACCAAGCCGCCACGGCCGACACTCTGCGCTGGTTGGCCGAAACCGGGGGGGTCACGCCTCAAGAGCTGCAAACCCATACTTATTTGCTGGAGGGCAATGAAGCCGCCCGGCACGCCTTTCGGGTGGCCAGTGGCCTGGACTCGATGGTGCTGGGGGAGGCCCAGATTCTGGGACAACTCAAAGACGCCGTGCGTGCTGCTGAACAGGCCGGGGCTTTGGGCAGCACGCTCAACCAACTTTTTCAGCGCAGCTTTGCGGTGGCCAAAGAGGTGCGCACGGCCACCGAAATTGGGGCGCACTCCATCAGCATGGCCGCAGCCTCGGTCCGACTGGCCAGCCAGTTGTTCGAAGACATCAAGGACATCAAGGTGCTTTTTGTCGGTGCCGGCGACATGATTGAGTTGGTCATCACTCACTTTGCTGCCCGTCAACCCAAATCAATGGCCATCGCCAACCGGACACTGGAACGTGGCGAAAAGCTTGCCGGTCGCTTTGGGGCCGAAGTCTTGCGCCTGGCCGACCTGCCAAGTCGCCTGCACGAGTTCGATGCCGTCATCAGTTGCACCGCCAGCACCTTGCCCCTGATCGGTTTGGGCGCGGTCGAAAGAGCCCTTAAAAAGCGCAAACACCGCCCCATGTTCATGGTTGATTTGGCGGTTCCGCGCGACATTGAGCCCGAAGTCAAGGCGCTCGAAGATGTCTACCTCTACACCGTCGATGATCTGGCCAGTGTGGTGCAAGCCGGTCAGGCCCAGCGTCAAGCCGCCGTGGCCGATGCCGAAGTCATCATCGATGCTGGGGTACAAAGTTTCAGCCATTGGTTGGTGCAGCGTGACACCGTCCCGCTGATTCAGCAACTGCACCACCAAGCTGACCAATGGCGCGAGACCGAATTGGCCCGTGCCCGCAAACTGCTGGCCAAAGGCGATGACCCCGATGCCGTGCTGGAAGCTCTGGCCAAAGGCCTGACCCAAAAAATGCTGCACGGTGCCCTGGCCGAGCTGCGTACCGCCGACCCGGCACACCGCGAGCAGACCATGCAGACGGTGCAGCGCTTGTTTTTGCGGCAAGAGCGTTAGCGTTTTCAGGACCCCCACGGACCTTGGCCGTGCCATCGGTCCCGGCCCCATCGATTCCCCGCCAACGGGAATCTGTCCTGTTAACCCCTCCATGCCCCAGAGTTTCCCAGCGCCAGGGAACGCCCCCTCAAAATGAAACCTTTTTTAATTCACCAACTCGAACGCTACGCCGAGCGCTTGGCCGAGCTGGATTTTTTGTTGTCGCGCGAAGACATCATGGCCGACATGGCCCAGTTCATGAAGTTGTCGCGTGAGCATGCCGATGTCAGCGCGGTGGCCAGCCGATTTGCCCGCTACAAACAACGCAACGCCGACCTGGCTGAAGCACGCAACATGCTGGCCGATTTGCCCGAATCGGACGAAATGCACGCCATGGCGGGGGAAGAAGTCAGCTCGGCCGAAACCGAACTGCGCGCCCTCGAGGCCGAGCTTCAGCGCATGTTGCTGCCCAAAGACCCGCTCGATGCCCGCCCCGCTTACCTGGAAATCCGTGCCGGTACGGGGGGCGATGAGTCCAGCCTGTTTGCAGGTGACCTGTTGCGCATGTACACCCGCTACGCGCAAAACAAAGGCTGGAAGCTGGAACTCTTGTCGGAATCCCCCAGCGAACTGGGCGGTTACAAGGAGGTGGTGATCCGCTTGGAAGGCCACCGGGTGCAACGGGTTCCTACCACCGAGACCCAGGGCCGCATCCACACCAGCGCCTGCACCGTGGCCGTGTTGGCTGAGCCGGACGAAACCAAGGCGGTGCAAATCAACCCGGCCGATCTGCGCATAGACACCTACCGCGCCAGCGGTGCGGGCGGGCAACACATCAACAAAACCGACTCGGCCGTGCGCGTGACCCACTTGCCCACCGGCATCGTGGCCGAATGCCAAGACGACCGCTCGCAGCACCGCAACAAGGCCAAGGCGCTGCAAGTGCTGGTGGCCCGCATCGAAGAAAAAGAACGCAGCGAACGCGCCGCCAAAGATGCCGCGCTGCGCAAAGGCTTGATCGGCACAGGCGACCGCTCCGACCGCATCCGCACCTACAACTTTCCGCAGGGCCGGTTCACCGACCACCGCATCAACCTGACGCTTTACAAACTGACCTACATCATGGAGGGTGACTTGCAAGATGTGGTCGATGCCCTGCAGGCGGCCAGACAGGCTGAACAATTGGCCGAACTGGAAATTGGGGGTGCCCCTTGAAGCTAAGCGACAGCCTACAGCGTGCCCAAAGCTTGGGGCTCGCCAGAATAGATGCGCAATTGCTGCACCTGCATGCCCTAGGCCGCGACCCCCATGACCGGGCCTGGCTGCTGGCCAACGACCGTGAAACCTTGCCTGCCGACGCGGCGAAACGCTTGGAACAATCTTTGCAGCGCCGCTTGGCAGGCGAGCCTCTGGCCTACATCACCGGGTTTAAAGAGTTTTTTGGACTCAAACTGCAAGTCGATACCCGGGTATTGGACCCCCGTCCGGACACCGAAACCTTGGTGGAATGGGCTTTGGAACTGCTGCCCCCTGACAGTCAGGCCCGCATTCTTGACCTGGGTACCGGCAGCGGTGCGGTGGCGCTGGCCCTGCAAAACGAACGCCCAAGCTGTCAGGTGGTGGCCGTGGACGCCAGTGCCGATGCCCTGGCCGTGGCCCAAGCCAATGCAAACCGACTCAATTTACCCGTGAAATGCGTCCTCAGCCACTGGATGGACCAAATAGAAGGCCCATTTCAGCTGATGGTGTCCAATCCGCCTTATGTGGCAGATACCGACCCGCACCTGGCCGCACTCACCCACGAACCTCTGCAGGCCCTGACCAGTGGCCCCGACGGGCTAGACGATTTGCGTCAAATTGTGGCCCAAGCCCCCAGCCGACTGGCTCCGGGAGGCTGGCTTTTGCTGGAACACGGCTGGGACCAAGCCCCTGCCGTGCAAACTTTGCTGCGCGACGCGGGGTTTAAACAAGTGCAATCCCGCAAAGACTTGGCAGGCATCGAGCGCTGTTCGGGTGGCATTTGGCCCGATGAATCCGTTCTACTGGCCCCACAACTCTGAAGACTTTGAATCAGAGTGATAATTCACCCCATTCGAAAACGGCACCATTTGGAGCAAAGACCATGAGCGACACACAGCAACGCATCGACGAACTCGTCAAAGGCCATGAAATCACCCTGTTCATGAAGGGCAACGCCAGTTTCCCCATGTGTGGTTTTTCAGGCCGCGCCATCCAGATCTTGAAAGCCTGTGGCGTAGACCCCAAAACCGTCAAAACCGTCAACGTTTTGGACGACGCAGAAATTCGCCAAGGCATCAAGGAATACAGCAACTGGCCCACCATTCCCCAGCTTTATGTCAAAGGCGAGTTCATCGGCGGCTCAGACATCATGATGGAAATGTACGAATCGGGTGAGCTTCAGCAAGTCATCAACGGCCAGCCCTGATGCGGACGCCCCTGGAGCGCAGGGGCCTTGCACTCTTTTGAACCATCAGAGCCTTGTATTAAGAGGGCCATCAAAAGCCTTCTCTCATATAAAGAAAGAAGCATGAAAAAAGCCAGTCATTAGACTGGCTTTTTTCATGGGTTGATCGAACGGATCAGCGGAGCTTGGACTGAGGAACCACCTTCATGTCACCGTCGAGTGAGCCAATGTATCCGGCCATGGCCTTGAGCTCTGCGTTGGAGAACTGCTTGGCAATGCCGCCCATCACACCATTGTTACGGCCCCAAGTGGCTTGGTTTTCCACTTTGTAAGACTTAAGCGCGACAAACAAGAAGTCTTTGTGCTGGCCTGCAATCTTGGGGTAACTGGGGTCTACGGGTTTGGAGAAGTTGTCCCCGTGGCAAGAGATACAGGCTCCTTTTTGCAACAAAGCGGCCACTTTGGCATCCGGAGCTTTGGGGGCTTTGGCCACAGGCTCAGTCTTGCCATGAACTTCGTAATAGGCGGCCAGATCGGCCATGTCTTGGTCGGTCAGGCTGGCAGAAATACCGCGCATGGTGGGGTGCTTGCGTTCGCCTTTTTGGTAGGCGGTCAGGGCCGAGACAATGTACTTGGCGTTTTGTCCGGAGATCATCGGCACGCGATAAATCTCTGGGAAACTGGCTTGGTAGCCTTTGATACCGTGGCAACCAATGCACATGGCGATCTTTTGTTCAGCGGCTTTGGCATCGCCCTTGATCTCTTGGGCATGGGCGGAAAAGGCGGTCACTGAGGCGACAGCCAAGGCAAACATCGAGGTCAACAACTTGTTCATTTTGCTTACACAATCCAATTGATTGATAAAAATCAACTGCGGATTATATCGGGCTGGCCCTCATAATCCTGACAAGTCCCTTTCCTATTTTGAGAACAGAGCACCATGAAATTCAAAGGTACCGATAACTATGTGGCCACGCAGGACCTGATGCTGGCTGTCAACGCCGCCATCACCCTCAAGCGCCCCCTGCTGGTCAAAGGCGAGCCCGGCACCGGCAAAACCATGCTGGCCGAAGAAGTGGCCGAGTCTTTGGGCCTGCCGCTGCTGCAATGGCACATCAAATCCACCACCAAAGCCCAGCAAGGCTTGTATGAATACGATGCCGTCAGCCGTCTGCGCGACAGCCAATTGGGTGAAGCCAAGGTCAAAGACATCGAAAACTACATCATCAAAGGTGTGTTGTGGCAAGCCTTTACCTCTGAAACCCCGGTGGCGATATTGATCGACGAAATCGACAAAGCCGACATCGAGTTTCCCAACGACTTGCTGCGGGAAATTGATCGAATGGAGTTCTATTGCTATGAAACTCGCCAACTGATCAAAGCCAAGACCCGCCCACTGGTGTTCATCACCTCCAACAACGAAAAAGAACTGCCCGACGCCTTTTTGCGCCGCTGCTTCTTCCACTACATCAAGTTCCCTGAAGCAGACACCATGCGGCAGATCGTGGATGTGCATTTCCCCACGCTCAAAAAAGACTTGCTGGCACTGGCCCTCAAGACCTTTTACGACGTGCGCGGCCTGCCCGGTCTGAAGAAAAAGCCCTCCACCAGCGAACTGCTGGATTGGCTCAAACTCTTGGTGGCCGAAGACATTCCACTCGAAGCCCTGCAAAGTGCAGACCAAAAAGTGTCGGTTCCACCTTTGGTGGGGGCGCTGCTCAAGAACGAGCAAGACGTGACTTTGTTTGAAAAGCTGGTGTTCATGAACCAGCGCAACCGTTAAGGACGCCTTCATGGCCGGACCGAATCTCTTGCTCGAAGGTGTCTCCGACGCGGTCGGCTTCGTGGGCGGCGCACTGCTGGGCTTTTGGCTCGGACGACTGTTAGGTCTCGATATCTTTGCTGCGGGCTACGGCATCGCCAGCATGGGAGGCATTTTGCTGGTGGGCTTGGGTGGCGGGGTCGGTTTAAAGCTGGCAAGGCATTGGCGCGCCAAACAAAATGCCAAAGACAACGACACCCCAACATGACCCCCTGGATCGCGCCTTGCAGCCTGCCGGGTCAGCATGTGACCCTGGCCCCCCTGTCCACCGCCCACCATGACGACCTGGTGGAAGCCGTGCGCGATGGTGAACTGTGGCAACTTTGGTACACCGCCATTCCCAGCCCTGAAGGCATGGCTTCTGAAATCCAGCGCCGTCTGGACCTGCAAAGCAAAGGCAGCATGATCCCGTTTGCGGTGATCGAGCCAACGACTGGCCGGGCCGTGGGCATGACCACTTACATGAACATTGACGCAGTCAATCGCCGGGTGGAAATTGGTTCGACCTGGTACCGCCATAGCGTGCAACGCAGCCCGCTCAACACCGAAGCCAAGCGACTGTTGTTGACCCACGCCTTTGAACAACTGGACTGCATCGCCGTGGAATTCCGCACGCATTTCTTTAACCAGCAAAGCCGCCGCGCCATAGAGCGCCTGGGTGCCAAGCTGGACGGTGTGCTGCGAAGCCACCAAATCAACCCCCACCCCCAAGCCCAAAACACCCTGCGCGACACCTGCGTCTACAGCATCGTGGCCAGTGAATGGCCGTCGGTGAAGGCGCATTTAAACTTTCAATTGAACCGCTCCAACGCCAAGGAAACACGGTCATGCTGATCGACTTTTTCTACACATTGCGTGCCGCCAAACTGCCCGTTTCGGTGCGCGAATATCTGACATTGCTGGAAGCCCTGCAAGCCAATGTGGTGGGCCCTGCGGCGGACGCTTGCAGCATTGATGATTTTTACCACCTGGCGCGCACGGTGATGGTCAAAGACGAAAAGCACTTTGACAAATTCGACAAAGCCTTTGGTGCTTACTTCAAGGGCGTGGAGATGTTGACCGACTTCACCAAGGAAGTTCCCCTGGAGTGGTTGGAAAAGATTCTGCAAAAAGAACTCACGCCCGAACAGAAAGCGGCCATCGAGAAGATGGGTTGGGACGAGTTGATGGACACGCTGAAAAAGCGACTCGAAGAACAAAAAGAACGCCACGAAGGCGGCAGCAAGTGGATCGGTACGGGCGGCACCTCACCCTTTGGCAACGGAGGCTACAACCCTCAGGGGATCCGGATTGGGGGCAAAGGCGGCAACAAAAGTGCCGTCAAAGTTTGGGACCAACGCGCCTACAAAGACTACGACGACAGCCAAGAGCTGGGCACCCGCAACATCAAGGTGGCCCTGCGCCGCCTGCGCCGCTTTGCCCGGGAGGGCTCGGTGGAAGAGTTGGATTTGCCCGACACCATCCGGTCCACAGCCGCCAATGCAGGCTTTCTGGACATCAAAATGCGGCCAGAACGGCACAACAACGTCAAGGTGTTGCTGCTGATGGACGTGGGCGGCACCATGGACGAACACATTGCCCGGGTCGAAGAAATGTTCTCTGCCGTGAAGGCCGAGTTCAAGCATCTGGACTTTTATTACTTCCACAACTGCGTTTACGACTTCATGTGGAAAAACAACAAACGCCGCTACGCCGAGAAGTTCCCAACCTGGGACATCCTGCGCAAATACAACAAAGACTACAAGTTGATCTTCATCGGGGATGCCACCATGAGCCCCTACGAAATTTTGCAGGCGGGTGGCAGCGTGGAGTACAACAACGAAGAAGCCGGGGCCGAATGGCTGATGCGGCTAACCCATACTTTCCCCAAATTTGCGTGGATCAACCCCGAACCGCAAGGCGTTTGGCAATACCGCCAAAGTATCTCGATCATCCAGCAACTCATGAGCCAACGCATGTTTCCGCTCACCCTGAAGGGCTTGGAAGATGCCATGCGATTGCTTAGTAAATAAGTTTTCGCCACCGAAATCGTTTGTTCTGACGGTTTCATTCGTCAAGATGGCGCGCTGATTTTTAAATCATTTTTTAGAAGCATCACGAGACAATTGAGGGGACAGCGGCCCTGTAAAATCCACACACCGCCACCGTAGTTCAATGGATAGAACTCTCCCCTCCTAAGGGAGTGATACAGGTTCGATTCCTGTCGGGGGCACCAGCTGTAGAGGAAATATCTATACGCCTCAACTACTTAGCACCTCCAAGGGCACCTTGTGTTGATTGGCTTTGAAAACTGAGCCAAGGACCATGCAAGTGAAGTCTTGAAACTTGTGATTGCCGCGGTGAGAAGCCACGCATAGACAACATATTTCTTAATTTAGTCTGCTTGACGGGGCTAGGCAGCACTGAAGGCATGTGCTCCTACCATTTGAAGACAAAAAGTGGTGTTGATGGCCGAAGTAATTGAAAAGCCGACGCATGTTTGGTCAACCGAACAATGCATCGCAGTGTTTCTGGCGGCAATGCCCAGTCACCAATCACCTGCTCGGCTTTGACGACCGGGTGAACCCGCGTCGCCAGCGGGTATTGGTTGCGACTCATCAAACGCTATCGTTGAAATAGCTTAAACCCGTATTGAAAAGGACTAGAGACGTATTTGACCTTTAATCAGCGGGCAGCCAATGGCCGTTTTCAAGCCATCTTGCGCATTGGCTCGGGCAATTGCACCTCATCGCCCAAGTTTAGGCAAATTTTGTCGAGCACGTGGATGAAGGTTTCGACATCCTTTGCTGAGATGTCCTTGAGCATACGTTGCAAAAATTCGAGGCGGATGCCCATGATGCGTTTGACCTGGGTATTGCCTTTGGGTGACAGCTTGACCCGCACCATGCGCGCGTCAAGGGAGTCCGGCGCCCGAACGATGAGCGCCTGGCGTTCCAGTTCCTTGAGCTGGCGGGTAATCGAGCCGGGGTCGACCCGAATCATCTGGATCAGGCTTTTCTGGCCGATGCCTGGTTGCAGGTGGATCAGAAACAGCAGGCGCCAGGCCGGCGCACGCATCCCGGTGAGGGTCTCAAACTCCTGGATGCTAGCGTTATAGGCCTTGCCCAGCCGCAGAAATACTGAGGTGTGTTGCAGCGAGTCGTCAAGAAAAGGCTGATTCATGGTCATCCTACTGTAACTGAAGCCCCCCGCCGTTCGGCTTGTGTCAGTTAAGTACCGGCGTGCGGTGCTCCCCTTGCAGCCGGTCGCCCTCAATCCAACAGGCATGTGTGCCCACCCCCATGCGTTCGGGCAGGATGATGCGCGCCACAGGGCCTGCGGCAATGTCGTCGGCGCGCAGCACCATGATTTCGGACGTGTTGGCGTTCATGTCGGCCATCATGGTGATGACATAGCCGTCATCTTCCGCACGCGCGTTGATGGCCCGTGCTACCTGAGGTTCGCTGCCGTAGCGGCCCGCGCCGTATTCGTAACGGGCAGTCTTGCCGCTGAGGAGGTCAAAGCGCTTGAGCCCAGAGAACAGCCAATCCCCTTTTTTGTACAACACGTTGTAGCTGTAGCGGTAGGGCCGGCCGACGTAGTCGTTGCTGCACACCGGGAACTCGCTGATTTCGTCATCCAGGCGCTCCTCGACAGTGCGGCCGGTCTTGAGATTGAAACGCCAGCGGTGCATCAGCGTAGGGTTGTTGTGCTTGTCCAAGTTGGCGCGAATACGCTCATAGATGTTACCCGCAGCGTTGACCGGCACCGTCTGGTACTTCGGCATGATGCAGCCATCCATGATTACCTCATCGCCGGCTTCATGGCAGTTGGTGATGTGCAGGATGTAACAGGGTGAGGCCTCAAACCAGCGTACGGATGCATTGTTGCCATGGCGCGGCAGCACGCCAAAGCGGGCCGGCTGGTCGCGATTGAAAATCAGTTTGTGTTCGCCGCGTTTGAGCCCCTCGGGCTCGAAATAGAGCGGCAGGTCGTGCAACACCGTGAAGTTCTGCGTGATGCCGAGGTCATGTGGCCAGCGGGAGCCCGGCAGTTCAATCGGCTCGTAGTGCACCAGTTTGTTGTGGCGATCGATGATCCCGTAGTTCATGTAGGGCGGCTTTTCAGGGTAATTGAAAAACATCATTTCGCCAGTGAAATTATCTACTTTGTAGTGTGATGCCACGCCCTCGGGAACGCTGCGCGCCCAGGCCGGGTCGGGCCCCAGAGTCTCCAGGGTAATTGGGTCTAGGCGCCAGGGCTCACTGCCTTGCGACATGCTGGCAAGCAGCTTGCCGGCGTGGCATTTGATGTCCGTACCGGCGTTATCTTTCATCGCGCCCATGGCGCCCCAGCCCCGTCGCGCCGCCAGGTCTGGCCGCAGCATGCCCGGCCACAATGAGCGGCCCGCAGCCTGCTCCGCTAAAAAGCCAGTGGTGCGAACAAAGCGGTTGCGATAGGTCGCCTTGCCGTTCTCGAACAGCATCGCGTGCAACATGCCATCGCCGTCAAACGGGTGGTAGACACCCAGAGGCTCGTGGACCTGGTTGTGGTGATTGCGCACAAACATGCCATGCAGGTCACGCGGTATCTCGCCGATCACCTGCAAACTCTCGGTATCTGCGTTGTATTCCCGCGCGTTGGAGGCGTAGGGGCCGCTCAGGTAGGGATTGTCGTTGTCAGGGTTGATGGTGAGGCGAACCTCATTGACGATATCGAGCATGGGTGGCGCCTTTCGTGCTTATTGCGTTTGCGTAGTGTGGGTGCGTCATTAGGGTGGCGGGCAGGTGTGGCACGGCTCAGCCGGTCAGCACCCAGTTGGCCAGCGTGCGGGCGAGCTCCGTCGGCTTTTCCATGGGGACCAGGTGACCGGCGCCCTGGATCAGCACCTGCTGCACACCCGGGATGGCCTTGGCGTAGGCCATAACCTCGGATGTGAAGGCCTGGTCGTGGGAACTGCTAACGATCAGGGTGGGTCGGCGTCCATCCAGCAGGGTGGATCGATCTGGGCGTGACATCGTGGCACGAATGTGTGCGCTGAACCGCTCGGCGCCATAGTCGCGCACCATGGCCCTGCGCGCTGCCATCAGGGCTTCATTGCCGAGGCTGTCCGGATGGAATGCATTGGCCGCCTGAGCATCGATCATCTCGAAGTAGCGGCCCTGCGCCACCGCCTCCAGTGCCAACTGGCGTTTGGCCGCCGCCGCCGGGCTTTCGCCAGCAGGCGAGGTGCAAATCATGGCGATGCCGTGCACCCGTTCAGGCACTGCCGCCAACAGGGCCATCGCCACGTAACCGCCAAACGAGAAACCAGCCAGCCAAAAGCGCTCGGGCAGCGTCGGCAGCAGGGCCTCGGCAATCTCATCCACCGAGGGCAGCGCCGGGTTATCCAGGGCTATACCCAACACATCGGGCGGTAGCTCGGAGAGGACCTGGTCAAACACTGCACGGGTGTTGTTCAAGCCGGGTATGAGCACCAGAGAAGCGGTCATGGAAAAGCTTTCATTCATTGCCCCTGCGTGATCGGTCTGTACCAACAGGGTTTTTACGAGGCGCTGGCAAGTGCCCGATCCAGAAAGTCGTGCACCACCCGGTGGTATTCCTCATGGCGTTCGCCCCACCCGTAATGGCCCACACCCTTCATCTCATGGAACTCGCCACGCGGCATCATCTGAGACATCTGCTTCATCACTGACGCGGGGCAGGTCAGGTCCAGTTCGCCAGCAATGCACAAGACAGGCATTTGCAGGCGGGCAGGAACGTCGTCTTCCAGGTACTGGGCAATCGCCTGGATCGCTTTCTGGAAGGTGGCACCCTTCATCATGCGGATGTTGTAGAGCGCATGGTCTAGCGCCGGGTCAGAGGCGCCTGGGCCCATCATGGTTCGCAGTAGGGCGGGCGCATAGTCTGCAATCGATTGCCCCTGGGTCAGCGGCGCCACACGGGTTCGCATGAAGTCCTCCTGCCATTTTTGGCCGGAGTGGTTGAAAGTGTGTGCCGTGGCGGACAGCACCAGCGCCTGAATACGCTCGGGTTGCTGGTCGGCCACCTTCTGCGCCACCATGCCGCCCATGCTGTGACCCAGCAGCACGTTGTGGCGCGTGGAGGTCGCGTCGATCAACCGATTGACCATCTCGGCCATACCGGGAATGGTGACTGACCCGGGCACCTCAGAAATACCGTACCCCGGTGCGTCACAGGCGACTACCCGAAAGCCTTGAGCGACAAAACGTTCGATCGTGAACCGGAAATACTCCTTTGATCCGTAGGCGCCGTGCAACAGGTAGAGCGTTGTGTCGGATTCGCCGCTGACCATGTAGTCAGGAAGTCGGTAGGCGCGCATGGTGCTTTTCCTTTTAATTGTTTAAGGCAAAGAATATTTTAAGGTCATGCCTTTCTCGCTGTCAAAAAATCTAGCTGACGTTGAGCCATTTTTTGTGTTCAGCTATTTATTTGGCTTTCCCCTGCCATTGAATTAACAGTTGTCAAAAGCAAAGATCTACGCTAAATTAATTCGGCCAAAGGCATCCGCCTTCCCTATCTGCCAAAACCGAAAGGACCCGCCATGTTTTTTTCGCCCTTGAAGCGACTGCTCTCATGTGCTGCCCTGTCTGCTTTGGCGCTCAGCGCCACCCTCGCCAACGCCCAGGGATTCCCGACCAAGCCCATCCTGCTGATCAACCCGTATCCGCCGGGCGGCTTTGCCGACAACGTCGCGCGGACCGTGGCGCAGGAGGCCGGCAAAATCCTGGGGCAGAACATCGTGATCGAAAACCGTCCGGGGGCCAGCGGCAAGATCGGGCTCGACGCCGTGCTCAATGCGCCCAAGGACGGCTACACCATCGGCCTGGGCGTGCCAGGCTCCCTGTCCCTTTTCCCGGTGACCGATCCCAAGTACGCTGATCTGCACACACGTTTCAGCCCGATTACGCTGGCAGTGCGTGGATACCTGGCTCTAGCGATCAACCCGGCGGTGGTGCCGGCGCGCAATATCCGTGACTTCGCGGCCTGGCTCAAGGCCAATGAGGGTTCGACGTCATTTGGTTCGGCAGGGCAGGGCACGAGCTACCACCTGTGGGCGGAGGCTTTCAACATGGCCGCGGGCGTGTCGCCAGTGCACGCGCCCTACAGGGGCGAAGCCCCGGCCTTAACGGATTTGCTGGGGGGCCAGATCAGCTACATGCTGGTGACCGGCGCGGCCAAGCCCCATGTCGACTCGGGCAAGCTCTTGGTGCTGGCCAGCACAGGTGCTGAGCGCTGGACCGCCCTCTACCCTTCGGCCCCTACCTTCAAGGAGTCGGGCTACCCGCAGGTGGAAAGCAGTGGCTGGCTGGCTTTTATTGCGCCAGCCGGGGTGCCCGCCGACGTGATTGCCAAACTTAACTCGGCCCTGGTGCAATCGCTAAAGACCCAGGCCGTAGAGAAGGCCCTGGCCAGCCAGGGTTACAGCGTGGTCGGGAGTTCGCCTGAGTTTTTGCTTGAAACGACTAAACGGGAAGGCGACACTTTGCGCACTGTGATCAAGTCGCGGGGCATCAATTTGCAGTGATGTTAGGGGCACGCCATTCAGATCGAGACCGTCATGCCGCCGTCGATCACCATCACCTGCCCGATCATGAAGGCCTCGGTATTCGAGCACCATACGAACAGCGCGCTGACGAACTTCGGGTAAAAAAAGGTTTGATTTCTTGCTCATGGCTCCATCTGCTAATTAGCCAGACAAACTGTCAACGCGTACGTCTAAGCAAAATTTACAATAGATTTGGTTCAAAGCCTTGTCAGTGCTAGGGAGTGATACAGGTTCGATTCCTGTCGGGGGCACCAGCTTTATGATTTAACTTGCACGACAGATGCGTAAAACTGAGCAAAATCAGCAAGTTAGCGCAAGTCCAGAGGCTGCGATACGCAACAATGAAGCAACTTTGCACACCGACCCTCACAAAATCTCCATATCCGAATGGCCAGAGATGAAAAGACATCAGCCAATAAAATTCAAAGCATAAGGCGACTGATGCGCTTTGCATCAACACAGCTTGAGACCGGAATGCCCTGTTTTAGCCCCATCCACTGGGTTTTTTTAGGCATGCCCCCGCTCCACCACGAAGCTGACCACCGTAGCGCAGGAGCCCCCAATGTTGAGTGTCTGCATACGGCGTGCGCCTTCGATTTGCATTTCGCCCGCCTGCCCCGTTACTTGCAACGCTGCATCCAAGACCATGCGCGCGCCCGTTGCACCCACAGGATGACCACAACCAATCAGACCACCGCTCATATTGATAGGACACGCCCCCCCGGGCGCAATGGTGCCGTCTTCGACTGCTCGCCAGCTCTGGCCAGGCGGGGTCAGCCCTAGGTGATCAATGGCCACGTATTCCGTGGTGGTGAAACAATCATGGGTCTCTATGCCATCCATGGCTTGAACACCTGCCACCCCAGCACGCTGCCAAGCCTCTACCAATGCCTGGCGCAGGTGTGGAAACACATAAGTTTCTTGTGCGCTGCGCTCAAATTTATCCAACAGACGCAATCCCGCATTTCGGTGGCCCCAACCACTGATGCGCGCCATGGTATCCAGCGACTGACCTGTGCGCCGTGCATGCTCCTGTGCAAAGCGTGCCGATGCGACGACCAACGCGCAACCGCCATCAGTGATCTGACCACAATCTTGGCGGCGTGTGCCGGGCTCGATCACCGGGTTAGCCTCGTCATCATCGGTGAAGCTCAATTCATTGAACTGCCAATGGCGCGTTTGAGAAAGTGGGTTGCGTTTGGCGTTGCCATAATTAATCTCTGCAATCTGATTGAGGTGTCGACGGTCCAGGCCATAACGCCGCTCGTACTCTTGTGCCACACGGCCAAAAGCGGCGGGCCACATGTAGGTACAGTCAAAGCCCTCGCGCCCTTGCCAGCCCGCTGCGTTCTGGTTGACCGATGCGGTGTTGCCATCGGTATTTTTGAACTCTTCTGCACCCAGCACCAGCACGCAATCGTAACGACCGGCTTCGATTTCTGCCATGGCAGTCAACAACGCAAGCGACGATGAGGCGCATGCGCCTTCATGCCGCATGGCCGGGGCACCCCATAACTCTGGCACCACCTGCGCCACCATGGCACCCAAGTGGGCCTGTTTCCGCTGCAGCTCGCCAAAGGCATTGCCAACATGGATGCTCTCGATTTGCGTCGGCTCGACCCGAGCCTGATTCAGTGCGCCCAGCGTGGTCTCGCGCATGATGTCGGAGATGTCCTGACCGTGGCGGGACCAAGCCTTTGAAAAATCTGTCTGGTAACCACCAAGGATGTAAATAGGGGTGTTCATTTGTCGCTCCAAAGTCAAATATGAAAATAAGTAGAGATATTCAAATATGACTGTCCATCACTCGAATTCGCAAGCATCGGCCCAGCATGAGTGGGTCCCACTGCTGATGCGGTGAGGCAGCATGATGCGGGCCACAGGCCCTGCATCTAACTCTCGCGCATTCAAGACCAAGCACTCGGACCGGTCGGTCTGGAGGTCACTGACAAAGCTGACCACGTAACCGTCATCCTCTTCCTGAGCGTCAAAACACGGTGCCATGGGGGATTCGCTGCCGTAGCGTCCTTCGCCAAAAAGGTGCTGCTGAGAAGCGCCCGTGGTGTGGTCGTAGCGCATCACGCCATCAAACAGAAAACTGCCCGGGTGCGCCACCATGTTGTATGAATAGCGGTAGGGCCTACCCCATTGGCGGCAGTTGATCATGCCGAATTCAAGGGGTCTCTCATCCAGTCGTTTTTCCTGGACCTGACCCGTGCGCAGGTTCAAGCGCCATTCGTATAAGGTCGGGCCGTAGCGCTCAGGCCCAAGAGAATTGCCAGTGTTGTCGTAGCCGCGCTTGGGCATGGGGGTCTTCTGATGGAAGCCGTGCAACACGATCTCATCCCCCTCCTCCCAGGCATTGAGCCAATGCAACACATAGGTCGGACTGGCCTCAAACCAACGAATGCCGGTTTGGGGCGTATGACGCCGAGGCACCAACGCAAAACGTGCAGGCTGGGCGTCACGGTAGATCAGTTTGTGTTTGCCAATTGCCAGCAGAGACTCGTCCCAGTGCAGGGGAAAATCGTTCAGGATGGCGAAATTTTCGGTGAACATCATGTCGTGCGGTAGGCGTGGGCCCGGCAGCGGTACAGGCACGTAGTGCACCAAGTGGTTATGCCGATCCACCTCACCGTAGTGCATGAAGGGTGCGTTCTTGCTGTAATTAAAAAACAAAAGGTCGCCCGTGCGCGGGCACACCTTGGGATGGGCAGAAATTCCGTTATCTGGAAGCACCGAGGCGCTCCAATCAGCCACGCCAAGGGGGTCGAGTGTGCGGGGATCAAAGCGGTAGGGCTCGCCACACTGGTAAAAGGTGGTCAGAGCAGCTCCCGCATGCACGATGACATCGGTGGCCGAGGTGTCTTTGAGGCCGCCCCTCGCACCCCAACCGGGCCTTTGTGCCAACGCAGGGGGGTCAATGAGTCCTGCGTACAAAGCCCGCCCTGCGGCTTGCTCTTCCATAAAGCCCTTGGTGCGTAGAAATCGATTGCGGTATTCGACCTGACCATGGCGAAAGCTGAGCAAATGCAGCATGCCATCGCCATCGAAAACGTGGGGAGTGCCCAAGGGCTGGTGCACCGGGTTTTGGGTATTGCGCAAGTAGACGCCATTCAGGCGTTTTGGAACTTCGCCAATCACCTCCAGATCGGTCGCATTGAATTCGGTGTAATTGGGGGCAAATGCCCCACTCATGTAGGGGTGCTGGCCCGGTATCAAAGAGGGCCGGATGCGATTGACGACTTGAGAGGTCATGCGAGTTCTAAAGATGCAGAGGCGGTTTCAAAAAGAGTGCATGTTGGAGAATCGCTGCCGCGCTGCGGCGTATTCGACAGCCAGCCGGTTCACCACTTTGGCGGTGGACTCCACAGCCTTAATGGCACCCACGCCCTGCCCGGCTGCCCAAACGTCACGCCATTTTTTGGCACCCATGGCCTGGTTACTGTCGTAACTGCGGAGCGGTGCTGACGGCAATTGATCGGGGTCCAAGCCATTGGCTTTGAGGGAAGGCTTAAGCCAGCTGGCAGGCGTGCCAGTGATGCTGGCACTGATCACCAAATCATCGGCCGTGCTGTCCACCAACATTTGTTTATAGGCAGGGTCAGCCATGCTCTCAAGGGTCGGAATGAAACGTGTACCCATATAAACCAGGTCGGCTCCCGCAGCGATGGCGCCCGCCACACCCCAGCCGTCACTGATGCCCCCGCCGACCACCACCAGACCATCAAAGAATTCGCGCACTGAGCTGACAAATGCAAACGGTGACAAAAAGC
>Ga0255128_1000058_pt1 | contig 39328 bp, 40 predicted proteins | sample Law_Miss_RepC_8d_FD_188562 | JGI IMG/M metagenome (GOLD analysis project Ga0255128, IMG submission 188562) | Freshwater microbial communities from St. Lawrence River, New York, United States - Law_Miss_RepC_8d | ecosystem: Environmental > Aquatic > Freshwater > River | place: USA: New York... | reverse complement strand
CTGTTGCAGTGTCTCCCATGGAACCCATCGTTTTGAGCGAAGCCGATTTGTGGGAGCGAGAAAGCCCAATCAATCACCGTTTGTCTGAGCTTCGAACACGCAATGCACTTTTGAACGAACAACTTCAAAGACTGAAGCCCCCCTTCCAAGCGCGAGGAAAAAAATCATGAGCGACAACACCCCAACACCGGCACCGGCCCCTGAAGCCGCAATCGACCCCACACTCGATAGCATGCCCATCGCAACGACCGAGGCTGTCAGTGAGACCTCATTCACGCCCAGCCCCAAGCAACCTCAGGCCGCACCTTCTGAGGCGGTGCCAGCACCCCCTGACAAGAACATGCATCTCGGAATCACGGTTGACCAACGCGCCTACCAGCAATACCAGTCACTGGCCAAAGTGGTACTGGACTCGGCCGATCTGGCCACCCAATCGGCCGAAGCGGCCGCTTCTGCGAGCAGCCATTTAAGACACACCACAGCCGAATTCAAAGAGATGACCGAAGCGGGTCACAAAAAAGCCCGCCTTTTATTAGCCATCGCGGGTGGTGTCATGGTCATCACCCTGATCTTCTTTCTCATCATGGGCGTCCGGTTGGTCAGCCGCATCAACCAACTGGACACCACGCTGATGGCGGTGGGCAAGCGGGTGATCGAACTCAATGCGGGCATGGAATCCCTGGAGGGCGTCAACCAGAGCGTGAAGGATCTGGCATCGCAACAAATGGCATTGACCAAATCGCAAGGGCAAATTGAGGGCCGCATTGACGCTTCGCTCAAACAATCGGAAAGCCTGGTTCAAAAGGTTCCCACTGAAACCGCCAAGCAAGTCGCCGCCAGCAGCGACTCGGTGATCAAACAAGTGCAGGGCATCAACTCCAAACTGCAAAGTCAGGCCAACGCTGTTCAGTCTTTGGGCAATGAAGTGAAGTCACTCAAAACGGCTGTGGGCAACGTGGACGGACTGAAACGGGACGTAGAGGCCTTGGTCACTCTGCAAAAAGAACGCTACCTTGAGACCGTGCAAAAGAACACCGCCAGCGCCAGCCGCGAACGGGCAGTTCAGTTTCCACGCTACGCAGCACCCAGGCCCCCTGAAACAGGAACAGCCGGCGCTGCAGCCAACACGCTGCCGCAAGTTTCACCCAATGCTGCTCCGACTGCAGTCAAACCCTGATCAATGCTTAGGCGATGGTGCTCTCGAAATGCTGATTTCTCATTTACTCAATGCACACGGCAATGTAGGTCAGAACAAACACACCATTGGGCGGAATTTTTCGCCAGTACCCCATTTCATTGACGGTCGCCACTTTCTGACCGGTCATTTTGGGGCCGGAAAAGCTGGTCATCTGACCCAGACGGTGCATCTTGTATTGGCAGTCGTATTCGTTCAGGTAGCGCCGAGACCGAACCCCCTCGGCATCGGCAGCCTTGAGGTCCTGCATTTCCCAGACCCGGCGAATGGTGTCGTCCTTTTCAATCGAGTTGCGATTGACGTACAGCGTGACCTCCGGCGTTTCGCCAATGCGTGTCCAAGCCAGCGCCGAAATGGGTGCCAAGCTGCCCAGCAGCGACAGCACAAACAAGCCGCCAACCGACAAACGCTGCAACTTAAACTTTGGAAAAGTCATGTTTGATCTCAAAAATAAGTTCCTGCCAGTGTCACCACACGCCCGCCGGTGCCCAGTTTGAAACGAGAAATTCCAGGTAAATCATGGGTATTCACACCTCCCAAGTCCAGCACCTCGATGCCCAAAGCCTGGAAATACGCCATGGCCTGCCAGAGCAATACATTGTGCGCATTGAGTTGGCGGCCCGCCTCGTCTGCCCATCCCATATGGTAACTGGCGACCCGCCCATGAACCAAAAACAACATGGCCCCAATGGTGTTCTTGCCCAGTTCGGCATAGGCCACGGCAAACGCCTGCCGGGTGTCGCTGGCCGAAGCCAGGTAAGCCTTGACAAAATCTGTCGGCAAACCGTGAAATTTTTTAGCCTCCCGTTGGGCTATTTCTTTGTCAAGCAACCAGTCACAGCGCTTCAAACTGGGCTGCACCTGAACCCTGATTTGTTCATTGGACAAAGCTTTGCTCAGTCTATTGCGCCATTTACCCTCGAATCCCGCTCGCAAAGCAGGCAAAGGCATCGTCAAATCCAGCAGCACCGTGGAATAACCGGTCATGACGCGAGACATCGCTCGGATCTCGGCAGGGTCCATCTGATCAAGGCTCCGGTCCGGCGAGAACAGCAAAACCTTCAAGCGGGGCAAGGGCATCGACTGACGCATCAATCGATACGCCTCAGCACGCTGCGCCGGCGTAGCCTCTGCATGCCAGACCGGCCCTCGGGTGCAAGAAGCCAGCGAAATGTAGCCCGCGATGCGCCGACAAATGAACTGCGCCACCGCCAGCAATTGACCGGCCTCCCAGACCATGGCGCGGTGCACCACCACATCCAGCGAAGCCAGTGCGGCGCCATAGGTCCAAGCCTGCTGCAGCGAGCCCTGTCGGGCCGCGTGGAAAATCTCCCACTCAGCCTGAGTCAGTGGGTCCCAAGTGATATTCATATTGTCATAATAGGCAAATTTATCGGTTACAACTCAAGATACCCCATTTGAAACCGATAAAAGAGATGGAAATGGAAAATAAATGACGCCGTCATCGGACTCAGATCGTCGCATCCTAGGACATGACCTGCCCAAAGCCCGTTTAACGGCCTCTGGTTGGGCTTGGGGGGCTCTTTATTTGGGGTTGCCAGTGCTGGTATTGGGCAACTTACTGGATTTTGTTTTTCAATTGACTCTGGGTTGGTGCATCGGTATTTGGTGCATCGTCTAGCTATAAAGGGCCACCATGTTTTTCTTTGTCGGTTTAGCAGTTGTTTTTGGTGCCGTGTTCGGTGGGTACATCCTTGCGGGCGGAAAGATGGCGCCCATCATCAAGGCTGCGCCTTTTGAGTTCATCATTATTGGGGGCTCGGCCATCGGGGCCTCTTTGGTGGCCAACAGCTTTCCGGTCTTCAAAGCGGCCATGGGCGGTATTGGCCAGTGCATCAAGGGCCCCAAATGGCACAAATCCGACTACCTCGATTTGATGCTGCTGATTGGTAAGCTGCAAACCGTGATGAAAAAAGAAGGGGTTGTGGCTTTGGAATCGCATGTCGAGAACCCAGATTCAAGCCCTATTTTTGGTGAATTTCCCAAATTGGCCAAAGACCATTCCATTGTCCAAATGATTTGCGACCCGCTGCGCCTGATGGTCATCTCTCAGGGCAACCTGGACGCAGACGCGCTGGACGACTTGATGAAAAAAGCCATTAAAGTCCACCACCACGAAGCTCTTTTAGCCCCGGCCGCTCTGGCCGGTATCGCGGGCGGTCTGCCAGCGCTGGGTATTGTGGCCTGCGTGTTGGGTGTGGTGAAAACCATGGGTGCGATTGACCAACCCCCACCCGTGCTGGGTGCTCTGATTGGTGCGGCCCTGGTGGGGACGCTGATGGGGGTGTTTTTGGCCTATGGCATGTTTGAACCCTTTGCGGGTCGACTGACCCAAATCATCAACGAAGACTCACAGACCTTCGATGTGATTCGCGAAATGATCGTTTGCAACCTCAAAGGCCATCCACAACCCCTCATCATTGAATCTGCGCGCGCCTGTATAGCGCACCACAGCCAACCCAGCTTCTCGGAAGTCTTTGACGGCATGCGAGGCAGTTGATGGCAGAGAACGATAAAACCGCCGAAGCTGCAACGGACGATGCAGCTGCAGCGGCGGCAGCAGAAACTGCTGCGGCTGAAACGGCCGCAGCAGCGGCTGCAGCCGCGGAGGCGATGCGGCCGATTATTCGGAAAATCATTGTCGAAGATGGCCATGCAGGGGCCCACGGGGGTGCCTGGAAAATCGCTTTGGCGGACATGATGACGGCCATGATGGCTTTCTTTTTGCTCATGTGGCTATTGGGTGCCAGCAACGAAGACAAACGAAAAAGCGTGGCCGATTACTTCAGGCCGGCGTCGCACAGTCAAATTGCGTTTGGTGAACTGGCCGGATCGAACGGCTTGTTTGGAGGCAAATCGATCATTGACACCGATGGGTTTCCCTTCACGGCCAAACAATCTGCCATGTTGGAACGCCTGACACCCCAAGCCCAAGGCGGTCCAGCTGAAAGCTTTGGCTCGTCCAAAGAAGAAAACAACAAAGACGGCCCTTCCGAGCAAGACCCCGGCAAGGAAAGCGGTACCGGCACACCTTCGCAGAAACAAGACAAAGAAAATTTTGACAAGCTGGAAAAAGAAATCAAGCAAAAATTGTCAGAAAGCAAACAGTTCGAAAAGATCAAAGACCAAGTCAGCATCACCCGAGATAAAGACGGTCTGCGCATCGAGGTCATCGACAAGGCTGATTTCGCCATGTACAGCTCGGGCACTGCCGACATGGGCCCTAAAGCCGCTGCTTTGTTGACCGAGGTGGCCAAATCGCTGAAGCCTCTGCCCAACAAATTGGCCATTCGTGGTCACACCGACAGCCTGGGGTTCCCGCCTGAAAGCATTCGCAACAACTGGACTTTATCGACCGAGCGTGCCGATGCCACCCGTCAATTCATGCAAGGTCAGGGGATCGGTGCTAACCGTTTTTCACGCATCGAGGGCGTGGCCGACACCAACCCGAATGTGCCCAACAACCCGGCGGACCCGCGCAACCGTCGCGTCAGCATCACCGTGCTCAATCAGTGATCCGGACCGCACACAAGCTTTCATCTTTACCCTATGATTCTTGGCATTCAATCACCCCCCACCCTAAGGCAAGAGGATCAGCCATGATGAAAAATTTAACCATCGGTATCGTCATCGGTGCTTTGGTCATGGGCGGTGTCTGGGGCTTGGTGCACGTCATGGGCGATCAAGGTAAGCCATCAGAAGATCTGGCCAACACACTCAGCATGCCCGGTAAAAACAAAGGCGTGATGGACCTGATTTGTGAACTGGAGCTGGACCTTGACGGTCAACTGGCTTTGGGCATCAAAGAAAACGAGCCCTCCAGAATCACCATGGCGCAAATAGATTTCGAGAAAAATTCTGGCTGGTACCAAGGCAAAATTGCCATTTCAGAAAGTCGGGCCGGCACACTCCAAGTCATGGGCACCCGACTGCAGGTCAATCGCCCAGCCATGTTTCAGCGCTTTGGCGTGATGATCAACCGGGAAGAGTTTGTGGTGGATCGCAAAACGGGTGCGTTTGAACAACGTCTTGGCATACAAGATGGCCGCACCGTCAAGCTGATCAAGGGCACTTGTGCCCAAGTCATCAAACCGCCTTTTTAACGTTGAGCGTGTTGGCTCTGATCTGCGCACCTGGTTTTTACAGGCAGCGTGGCTTAAGTAAGCTCAACCCGTACTGCGCAACTCGTATTTGTTGATTTTCTCAATCAAGGTGGTTCTTTGCAGCTGAAGCAATTTGGCTGTCTGAGAGACATTGCCTTGCGTGCGGGCTAACGCCTGCTCAATCAAACTGCGTTCGACCTCGACCAAGTGCTGTTTGAGTGACATGCCTTCCGGGGGCAGTGTTTGAATTCCCTGCGCCAGCAAAATGGCTTGCTCCACCTCATTGATCTCATCATTGGATGCCGACAAGGGTGCCGGACTGCTGGATTTAAAAGGTAAAGCAGATGATCCGCTTGGAATGGCCATCAAATGGGCCATGGGATCATTGTCGTCCCCAAAAGGCACGGGCAAGCCCGCATCGACCACTTGCGTCACCGCTGACTCGGCCTTCAATGCAGGCGAAAAACCCACAGGGATTTGCAAACCATGCTGGCCCAACCACTCGGTTTGCAACGCGGCCAAGCCATGGGGCATCATGCAGGCCGGCACCGTTTGCACCTGCAACACCTGCGAGGGGTACAAGGTTGAAAACCGGTCTACCAAATTAGACAACTCACGCACGTTGCCTGGCCAGGCATAACGTTGCATGAGTTCCATCATTTCGGGGGCAAACTGCACAGCCTTGGCAGGCGGCAAGGCATGTTTGGCAGCATAAAACTTCAGCAGTGTCGCAATGTCGGCCGGCCGCTCCCGCAAGGGCGTGGTCATCACGGGCAACACATTGATGCGGTAATACAAATCTTCCCTGAAACGACCGGCCTCGACTTCCGATTCGAGCTTCTTGTGGGTCGCGGCCACCACGCGAACGTCAATGGGCACTTCTCGAGAAGCTCCCACGGGCAATATGCAGCGCTCTTGCAAGACGCGCAACAACTTGACCTGCATGTCCATGGGCAAGTCGCCAATTTCATCCAGGAAAAGCGTCCCGCCGTGCGCCAGCTCAAAGCGCCCCAAGCGGTCAGCCACAGCACCGGTAAAACTGCCCTTGCGATGACCAAAAAGCTCACTCTCAATCAAATCCCTTGGGATGGCGCCGCAATTGATGGGCACAAACGGTCCGGATGCGCGAGGCCCCTGCATGTGCAGGGACTGTGCGACCAACTCCTTACCCGTCCCGCTTTCACCGGTAATGAGCGCAGTGGAGGACGATGCCGACAAGGTCTTGATTAACTCACGCAGAAAAACCGTGGCCTGACTTTCACCGATGATGAATGGCTTGAAGGGGGATGTCATCGGCAAAAAACCAGAGGGTTACGCATGGTTGGCAAAGCACGCACTTCAGAAGATTCTGAAATAGCACTTAAATTATTAATAAAAATGTCGATTTACTTGTTTATAAATGACAATTGTGACTCTTGGCAAGAAAAATGATAATTTTGGGGTCAAATTTTGAATTGAAGCCGCTTGAGCCTGCGGGTCAGACCGGGTTTAACAAGTCCAGTGGAGGCGATAACACCCCCTTAGCGCTCAAGACTGACTCACTGCTGCCGATACTTCAATCAAGTTAACTCAACCCTGCCGTCAATGTTTGGCTTGTACGGGGTTGCTTCTGGAGTTTCAAGATGACCTTTGCTCGTTCAATCGCCCTGACCCTGGTCTCTGTTTTTGCATTGACAGGATGCGGGACCACACAGCTGAAGAGCCTGTTCTCGAGCAGCCCCCCCAGCAAAGCTGAACCTGCCACCATGATTACCCCCATGGTCGAAAAGCGCGAAACTCTGGTGGCCACGGGCTATGCAGTGGTGAGCGTGCAAAACCACAAAAACCCAGCGCAACAACGCCTGCTGGCCATTCGGGCCTCCAAGCTGGACGCCTACCGCTCACTGACCGAACAAGTCTATGGACAACAATTGGACGCGACCACCACGGTGGCCGATATGACCGTGATGAGCGACACCTTCAGAGCCAAAGTCGAGGGCGTGATTTATGGTGCCGTGCTGGTCAGCATTGCCCCTGTGGGCGAGGACACCTACGAAACCACCCTCTCGCTGGACCAACATGTGGTTCGGGATCTGCGCAGTTTGTACCTGAGCCAATTGGCAGCACGGCGTCGCTAAGCTTATGTCCACCCCAGTGTTTTCTGTACCCAGCCAAGCCCAGCAAGACGCTGGCGCTTGCAAGCGCATGGGCTCGAACGCCTTGAACACAGTCTGCAAAGTGGGTACAGCGAGCGCTTTGGGCATGTCCCTGCTGTGGGCCACGGCTGCGGGTGCACAGTCGCCGGGCAAGCTGATGCCCAACAACAACGGTGCTTTGATCGCGGCTAACACAAACGCCAATGCAACCGCCGGTACCCCCCCCGATGCCCGGGCTTTACGGCCGCAAGCCCTGAGTCCGGCGCCGACTCAAAATCAAAAACAATACGAAGCACAACTGAGTGCGATCCGGCAAGCCATTTTGCAAGCCACCCTTGACCGCCCCACCCGAGTCCTCAGTAGCGCCTGGGTTGATGAAAAAGGCGCCCTCCATGAAAGCGCCCACTTTCACTCCGAAGCCCAAGTGCGTGGCGTGCGCGTGATGTCGTATCTAGAGGATGGCAAAGAACCTGTCCCACAAGTCAGCGCTGAAGTTTTGCCCTGGGGTTGGCGCACCACAACGGCCAAAGCATTAAGCTGCTCAGCCCCACCTCGCCCTTGGCGCTTGCCTCTGATGCTTCAAACCCGAACCGAGGCCGGTTTTTCGGGCAATCAAATTTACGCAAGCCAATCCTTGATGAGCATGGTGAGCCAAGTCTGGACCCAAAAAATGCAGGGTTCACAACGTTGGCGTGCTCAACTCAGAGAAATCCCACCTGATAACACTTACCTGCGGACCCTAACCGGAAACCGTGAGGGTGCCATTGGCTGGGCCGCAGAACTGGTGCTGAAACCCTACGCGCCCGAGGCCGACTTTTCGTTTCGTGGTGCTTGGGACAAACTGGCCAAAGACGAGAACGATTGGCGCTGGACTTTGAGCTTCACGCTGGGTGAACGCCACATGCCCCATGCGCCGATCGAACCCCAATGGCAAGTTGAAAAAGTGATTTCAATCGACCCCCAAGTTTTTTTAAAAAATCCCAAGGCTTGGGCTAAAGACCTGAACCAGCAACTGCAAAGCCAGCTGCAAGCCTGGGTGCAACAACTGGAAAAACGTTCAGAATGCGAGCCCATCCAATTTCATGTGCGGCGCAATGGCCATGACTTGCTGCAACTCCAAGCCGGTTTTGAAAGCGGCTTACGTGTCGGTGACAGGGTCTTGCTCATGAACCCCAACCATGTTCCCAGTCAGATGCTGGAACCCGGCGCTACCCAGCACCTGGCTCTGGCCCAAGTGGTCCGGGTGGGTGCAGACCGGACTGAGCTGCAACAACTCGCAGGCCCGGCATTGGCGGCACAGGTACACTGGATGGCCCTGCCTCTTTGACAGGCTTAGATCACCTCATTGATACTTACCGATCGCCATGAATGTCCTGACCACCCCCACCGCTCTGAACGGGATAGCCCTGTTACCCAAAACCGGTTTGACATCGCACCGCAGTGGGCAAAACCTGGCCAAAAAGCCCGAACGGGGTAGCCCCCTCAAACGCATGCTTGCCCACACCAGCAGCGGGCTCGTGTTGGCGGCTGCGGCACTGACCTGCCCTCAGATTCAAGCGGTGGAAACCTCGGCAGCGGCGGCCTCAGCCCTCAAAGTGCTGTCCATGCCCCTGACAGAAACCCGGGGGGATGTTGCGAGTGCGGCTGCAGTCACGGGACTTAAAAATACCGCAGAACCCAGTTCATCTGGTATGAGCATCACGGTTCAAAAAGGTGAAAGCATCGATGCGGTCATTCGCCGTGGCCTGCCACGCTTGCCCCTGAAAGATGATTTCATGCGACAAGCGCTGGCCAAAGCCAACCCCAAAATTTTTCCAAGAGGTCAAACTTATCCCGTCAAGCCTGGCACCGTGTTGCTGCTGCCCTCGCTTGACGAGCTGCGCCAAATGATCACGGTGCAATACCCCGAGATGTTGATACTGTTGCAAAAACCCTCAGCCGAAAACTTGCCGGAAGAGACGCACAAGGGGCCGGACAAACGTCATTGGGTTCGTTTTCCATAATTTTGCAACGGGTCGATTGGCATGATCACGGGTGCCGAAACGGCCCACCTCACCCCCAAAATTCCGACCATTTACCTGGACGGTAAGCTGCCTTTGGTGGTTGAAAAAACCGCCGAGCAGTTGGGACTGCGCGACGGACAAGTGATTCAGGCCATGGTCGAGTCCAAGCTGGAAACCATGCGGCTCAATCTACAAGGCCAGCAAGAAGGCAGATTCATAGATTTACCCAAAGAACTGCCTGCGGGCCTGCGTCTGGCCGCTGGCGATACTGCTTTGTTCAGGGTCCAAGTGCTGGCCAACGGCAGCATTTTGCTTCGTCCTTTGCAAGCGGCTCCCGCGCCCCCAATCATGCCGGGCAATGTATCGCCCCCACCCGAGAGCCTGCCCGGCAGAACCGAGCAACTGGGCTTCAGGCCACCCGACATGCACGCCCTGGCCCAGTTGCTGCGGCCCGGTGTGTTGGATGCCCTGCTGCAAAACCTGAGTACATCTGCTCCGGCCATGGGGGCACTACAACAATGGCTCCGACTGCGGCCCAGCATGGCCCAACTCACGCCCGAAAAACTCCAACAAGCCATGCAGCGCAGTGGTTTCATCACCGAAAACCTGCTGGCTCAAGGACAGGCAGCGGGCCTGGTGGATCTGAAAAGCATCCTTCGACAACTGCTGCGCAGCGGCTCAAGCACAGAATCCCATAGCCTGATTGGCGATAGCTTGGACGACATCGAGTCACGCCAACTGATGGCACAAGAAAGTCTGACAGGTCGCGAATGGGTGTTCTCAATGATGCTGCCCTTTGCCGATGCCGAGCCGGTAGCCATGCGGTTTTCCAGAAGCAAGCGCCAACCCGGACAAGCCAAACCCCCCTTGGTGATTCACCTGCACACTCGCAACCGTGACTTGGGCGAGGTCTGGCTGCAAACCCGCATCACGGATCAGACCGATGTCGACATGGTCATGTGGGCCCTGCGCGAAGACGTGGTGTTGAAGGCTCAATCCATGGCCTCGCATTTGTCGCAAGAACTCGACAGCGCCGGACTGCAAATGACGCGGCTGCAAATCATTCATGGTGCCGGGCCTAAAGAACCTGCGGCCTATGCCAGCCCGCACACGGGCAGTTTGTTGGACATACGCACATGAAAGCCCCCCTCAAGGAAGCCGTTGCGCTGGAATATGGAGCCCGAAAAACGCCGGTCATTAGCGCCCGAGGGCAAGACGATTTGGCCCAAAAAATCATCGAAGAAGCTCAGCGCCACGGTGTTTACGTGGCCGAGGATCCCCAACTGCTGGCCTTGCTCAGCCGGGTGGACCTGGACGCCGAAATCCCCCCCGAGATGTACACGGCGGTGGCGGTCATATTGTCTTGGATTTATTGGCTCAAGGGCATGCGCCCTGGCGATGAAAAAAGAAAGGATCGGTAAAAACGGACCGTGTCAGGCCAGTTGATAGCCCCAGGCACCGTGGCGCTTGGCCATCTGTCCCATACGGTCATACAAATCCACATTGGGCGCTGACTCACCCTGCAAAGCCTGCAAACTGCCCTTGACTGCTTCCAACTGACGCTGTAATAACAGGCTATTTCGCAAGTGATTTTGTTTACTTTGTTGCAAACTGTCTTGTAACTGCAGCCACAGATCGGGAACAGGTTTATGGGCTAGGGCTTGCTCGGCCAACGCGGCCATCTGCTGCAAAAGGCGGGTCTTTTCGTCCTGAATCGACTCGAAAGTGCTCAAATCTCGGGTTTTCAAGGCTTCAAACTCGATGCTCAGAAGTTCAGCCAGACGCGCCACTGCCTCTGGGGCAGCCAACAAGCCAGCCTCCAGAGCATTCAGGTCGCTCGAGTGTGAAGAAACAGCAGCCAGTTCAGTCATGCGCGTGTTAACCCTTGATCATTTTTTCGATGGCCACAAAGTTTTCGGCAATCCGACGTGAATCCACAGGGTATTGCCCCTGCTGGATCGCCGTTTTAATGGCGTCCACTTTGGCGCGGTCAAATTCCGGCTCCTGCATGGCTTTCAGCGCGACTTCACTCAATTTCAGCTCGTCACTTACGGGTGCAGGTGCTGGCGCAGGCGTGTCTGCCGAGTGTTCCGGGGTACGCACAGCATCCTTGGCAAGCTGCCGGTTGGCTGATTCAATTTGGGCCTTACGGCCTAAATGTGAGATGGGATCGGTCATGATGATTCTCTTTTCTGGTCTCTTGACTGTGAGCGGAGACCAAGCTCGTAGTATGAATCGACATGAGATTGTAGAACTTGAGCAAAATAAATTGTATTTTTCATATTTATACTTTTTACTTCAATATTTCGCCAATATCCGAATTTACAAGCCTACAACTTGATTTGGCCCCTGAACCCGACCACTGAGTTCCCGCCCAGAATCCCGGTTTTTCAGCTTGATTTGCTCGCCGTAGCGACCATCCTGCATGGCTTCCACCCGGGCGGAAATCTGAAAACCTTGTGCCTGACCTACAGACAACAAGACCATTTGGCCTCTTTTGACCAGCACGGTGGGCCGAATGTCTTGACTGCGCAATGGCATACCCGGCCGGACATCTCTGACCACCTCGGCATGCCGTACTTCAGACACCTGCTCCAAAACATTCACGGGCATACCTACTGAATCGACCTCAGCACGCTGAACATGAGTCTCATTGAGCGACATGCCGCGCTGCAAAGGGACCTTGGCCACGATCACCCAGCGTTTTTCATTCACTTGCGGCTTTTCCGTTTGACTCTGGGGGGGCGACACCGCCACTGGCACTTGCCCGGTCAAGCTGACCCGAACATACAACTGCCATTCAGGTTGACTGCAGCGCACCCGCACGGTCTCGGCACTTGAAAAAGGCAAGTCCATGATCAACGGCTTGTCGCAACTGCGTACTTTCAGCCTCGCATCCATGGGGGCCAGTTCGACCTGTTCTTCAGAGATTTGGCGCGATTGAGCCACCCAGCGCTTCACCGATGTCTGCAGCACATTATGTGGTGTGGCAAGACTTTGGTTCGGCTTAACCACATTGGCGGCCCAACTGGGGGTGCTGAACAAGCAAACCGCCAAAACCAGCAAAAGCACACGGGCAATCATCTGATCCAACAGTCGGCACAGCATTTGCATATCAGGTTTCATAAGTGTGGAAGTTTTGACAGTGATGTTGAGTTTCCATGTGTTAAGCAAAAACAAGACCAGCCCCGACTTTTAACCCAAAAATCAAGATCTCCATGCAATCGACTCCTCTTAATACGCAAGCTACCCCGGGCCAAATGCCCCAGGCTGCAAGCGCCGGAATGCCTGGTGCGGCAGGCCGGGGGGTGCCCCCTGCCGGGGGCAATAAGGTGTTTCAGCAAGTTTTGGCCGAAGTCCGGCCAACTGCGCATGACGTCACGGTAGAGAGCGGCGACACCCTGATTGGCTTGGTCAAGGCCCATTACCGACAAAACGGGGGGGCTGTGTCGGAAAGCCGAGCCTTCAACCTGGCCCATCAAGTGGCTGGAGAAAACCGAATTAGCCATCCGGATCGGATCGTTCCCGGTCAAAAAATCGACTTTTCAACCCTGAATCTGCCCCCCTTGGCGCGCGCACCTCTGAATGCAACCCAGGCCGCCAAAGACGAAAAAACTCTCCCCACTGCGGCCGACATGCTGGCGCAGCGGAGTTTGGCCACTGCTCCGCGCACGGCGCAGGCCAGCCCTAACCGAGCTTTAGACCCCTTAGCCCAACACCCGGTACTGGAACGCACCCTCGAGCGTGCCGCCAACAAAGGCTTTGTACCCCTGGCTCAATTGCCGGAGGTGAAGCAAAAAATTATGGCCTTGTCCCGAAGGTACAACTTTGCCCCGGACGACTTTGCCCGCCTCAGCCTGATGGAAAGCGGCGGTTTGAACCCTCAGGCCAGCAATGGCAGTTGCCACGGCATCATCCAGTTTTGCGACGGTGAAAACCGAGGGGCGGCCGCTGTTGGCCTGAAAAACAACCCCCGCAGCATCTTGGGCATGGGCTTGCTGCAGCAACTGGATTTGGTGGATAAATATTTTTCGCAAGCCGGACTGAGCACCAAAGGCCCCCGGCTGGGTTTAGATGACCTGTATCTGACGGTATTAACGCCTGCTGCCCGACAAGAAACACGCCCCGATGCGCCTTTGCCCATTGCGGGTCCACAAGCCCGTTCACTGCATGTGGGCGGTGACACGCGCGCGCCCATCACCCGAAACTCCATCTTGTCGGGCCTGCACGCCCTGACCAACGCCTTGCTCGACATTGCCCCCGCCAAGTCGGCAGGAAGTCGCTTGTACGCCAATGTGGCCAAGGGCCCTGCTAACCCCTTGCAGTGAAAACGGCAAGTTTTTGCCGCCAGCGACAGTAAATGGCCGCTTCCCCCTTGCCGGTCAGTTTAAACAGCGTAACTGGGAGATCAAAAGGTGACAAAAAAACTTGGCACAGCTTTTGCTCATATCGACTGGAGTCACCTCAACTTGAGGGGGCAACGTCAAAAGACCGACGTTCTGTCCATTTTTATTTTCAGTCAGTTGTCCAGGAGGCAAGATGAATTTGTTGAACCAAGCACTCGGCGTGCATGAACAAGCTTTGCAAGTCAAAAGCCGCCGCCTGGAAGTGTTGGCACAAAACATTGCTAACGCGGACACACCGAACTACAAGGCGCGAGACATCGACTTCAAGGCCGTGTTGGGCGCGGCGCAAAAACAAGACACCGCCATGTTTGCCACCAGCACCGGGCACTTTGCCACAGGCCAAGAAATCAGCCCCGATGGCATGCGTTACCGCACCCCCTTTAACACCTCTTTTGACGGCAACACTGTGGAAATGAGCGTGGAACAAGCCAATTACGGTAAAGCCGCAGCCGACTACCAAGCCACCTTGAACTTTCTGGAAAACCGGGTCAGCAGCGTGCGTAAAGCCCTGCGAGGAGACTGAACATGAGCATGGACAATATTTTCGGCATTGCGGGCACAGCGCTCAATGCGCAACTCACCCGCATGAACGCTACCGCATCGAACCTGGCCAACGCTGGCACCGTAGCGGGTACAGAAAGTGAAGCCTTTCGGTCTAAGCGTCCCGTATTTAAAGCCTTGGTCGACGAACAAATGACCAACGCCGGAGCGCCCTATGTGGGCGGCGTCAAGATTGACCGAATGGTTGACGACACCACCCCGCCTCGGCGCGTGTCAGACCCCAAAAACCCGCTGGCCGATGCGCAAGGCTATGTCTACCAATCCAACGTGAGCGAAGTCACTGAAATGGTGGAAATGATGGCGGCGGCCCGTTCCTATCAAAACAACGTTGAAGTGATCAACACGGCGCGTCAACTGATGATGCGCACGCTGGACATCACCAAGGCCTGATCAGAAAGTACCCCATGGCCACCCCCAACATCGCCTCCTCCAGTCTGCTGAGTAACGTTACGCGTTACGAAGACATGAAGGACAAAGACGCCTCAAAAACCAAAGAGGAAATGGGCAAGCAGGATTTCCTGACCTTGTTCACTGCGCAGCTGCAAAACCAAAACCCTCTAGAACCTGTCAAAAACGAAGCCTTTGTGGCCCAACTTGCACAGTTCTCACAGTTGGAAGCTTTGACCAATATGCAGACTTCGCTAGAAACCTTTGTGACTGCCATGTCCGGGGAGCGCATGCTGAACAGTGCCGCATTGATTGGTAAAAAAGTAGCAGTCAGTGACTTGCCAACCGAGCTCACGCAAGGTGGCACGATTGACGCGAGCATTGACCTGCCCGAAGGCGCGGCTGGCATTCAAATCAATGTGACCGATGCCAGGGGCAACCTGGTGCAAGAACTCGTAGCCGGTCCCCAAGTACCGGGCACGATTCCCATTCAGTGGAACGGTAAAGACGCTATGGGCAACCCCGCCCCGACGGGCTTGTACCGCTTGACGGCCTCTGCTGTAGTGAACGGCAAAACCGCCAATGTGCCAGTCAATGCCTTGTCAACCGTTCGTTCAATCGTGACCAACCCGTCAGACGGCAGCGTAAGCGTGGAAGTCGATGGCGGCAAAAGCATTTTGCTCAGTCAAGTCAAACGCGTGGGTCTGTGACCTGCCCCAACCTTCATAGCCCCCACAAGATTCAAAGGAGCCATTCAGCATGTCTTTTTATACCTCGCTTACCGGACTGAACTCTGCCACCGCGCAATTGGCTGTGACGTCGAACAACATCGCCAACGTGGGCACCTCGGGCTTCAAACGCTCACGGGCCGACTTCGGGGACATTTTCTCCACCTCCCCCCTGCAAAAGTCATCGAGCAACATCGGCCAGGGTGTGTCCCTCAAGCAAGTGAGCCAGGAATTCTCTCAAGGCAACATCTCAACCTCGGGCAACTCGCTGGATCTGGCGATCACGGGCGATGGTTTCTTTCCGCTCAAAACGCCCGATGGTTTGCAAGATATTTACACCCGCAACGGCTCTTTCACACTGAATGACCAGAACAACGTGGTCAACTCCACAGGTCAACGTCTGATGGCGGCATCGGTCGACTCGTCCGGCAAAGCGGACTTGACCAACCTGAATGCCTTGACCATTCCACCCAAAACCTCCGGCGAGGCGGTCGAGACCACCCAAATTCAACTGGGTTTGAACCTGCCAGCCGACTCGGCCGTGATCGACGCCGACTTTGACCGCAGCAACCCCAGCACATTCAACAAAAGTACAGCCTTGACGGTCTACGACAGCGGTGGTAACGGTTACCTGGCGACGGTCTACTACGTCAAAACCCAAAATGCGAGCCAGGCCAGTCCACAGAGCAAATGGCAAACCTATTTTTATGTAGGTGACACTCTCGTCAACCCTGCGCTGCAGCAATCGACCAATCTGACCGGCAGTCCGCTTTACGTGAATAAATACGGCGATGTATTGCCAAAGAGCGACTCACGCGTCATCCCCTCCTCGGGCACCATGGAAATGTATTCACTGGATGATCAATCCAACCGGAAAATTTCAGAAACTGCCAGCGTGACAGGTAAACCCTACAACCCCATCGAACTGGCAAGCAAAACCTCCAATGCAGCCACTGGACAGGGATCTGTCACATTGGAGATCACACAAGGAAGCTCCATCTATCCTGTGACTTACAACCTGACAGTTGCCGACCGTTACCCTGAAGCTTTGGCTAAAAACATCGAAAATCTGATCAATGACAAATTACTTTCAAAGGGCGAAACAGCCCGCGTGAAAGTCGAGTGGAATGTTGATAAATTTGAAATAAACAATCGAACCGGCGTCACCGCAGTGACGACAACGGGTGTAGGTTCCACGGGGAATCTAAATACTGACCTTAAATCGGTTGGTGAAGACGCATTTGCCTCCCCCAACACACTGGCCTTCAACATCAATATCGACGAAATGGGCAGCGCCCTTCCTATCGAATACAAACTCCTTGAAGACGACAGCGATCCAGTTGTCTTAGCAAGAAATTTAGGAATCTTCATCAACAATGAATTAGGCAAGAGCTCTAACTCTGACCCTCGTTTCGGCATCAAGGTTTCATTTGAGGCAGACGCCAATTCATTTAAGTTTTCATCTGGAACGACCGGTGATAACTCATCCATCATCATCAGCGCAGCATCAGACGACGCACAGACAATTCTGGGTCTGCCAGACCCTGCCGCCGTCGATCCAGCGCCCAAAGAACTGAGAGTCGACCCCAGCATCAGCGAAGCCATCCGAGGTAAAGCCAGTAAACCAGCGATCTTGAAGGGGGACGTGATTACCTCCAACACTTCGGGCGCTGTCCGCGTGAGCTCCACAAACAAAGACTTCTTTGTCACTGTAGGCAACATTTCAGGCTCAGTAGAACTTGAACCCGGCAGCTTCGCCAGTATGGAAAAATTTGCGGTCGCTCTGCAGGATTCGATCAACACGCTGGTGGACACCACAAACGGTTTGAAAGTCAGTGGCATCAGCGTCAATTGGGACTCTTCAGCCAAACGCCTGAGCTTCACCACAGGGGAAACAGGCGAAGCGGTTTCATTGCAAGTCTCCGGCTCTCCTGATTGGGGTTTGGCCAATACAGAAATGGCCTATGGTTCCAACGAGCAATGGATTCAGCTTAAGCAGTTCACACAAAACGGTGTGCCGCAATACGTTAAAAACGGCGAACAGACTGAAGACATTACAGACCTTTCAACCAAAACCCAGTGGTGGCCTGTTTACTTGGACCGCGGCGAATTAAGCTTTGACCTGACAGGTAAGCCACTGTCTCCGCTGACCAAGATGCCATTTGAAACGGCCTTCCTTGACGGTGGTAAGGGTGCGCTGACCATGTCCATTGACTTCACGCAATCGACCCAATATTCCAGCGCGTTTGCTGTTTTGTCACAGTCGCAAGATGGCGCACCTGAGGGTGAATTAATGGGTCTGAACATCGGTGTCGATGGTTTGGTCAACGCCACTTATTCCAACGGCTCACAGGTTTCGCTGGGCAAGATCGTGCTGGCCAACTTCTCCAGCCCATCAGGGCTGCGCCAGGTGGGTGACGCCAGTTACCTGTCTTCGGCTACTTCGGGAAGCGCCAAGATCGGTGAAGCCGGATCGGCGGGTTTCGGAACCATCCGAGCGGGTGCCACAGAACGTGCCAACGTGGACTTGACGCAAGAACTGGTGGACCTCATCACAGCACAGCGAAATTTCCAGGCCAATGCCAAAGCCATTGAGACCAGCAGCACGATGACCTCCGCGATCATCAACATCCGCGCTTGATGAACTGATGCACTGAAGACCACGAGAGCCAAACCATGGACCGCCTTGTTTTTACCTCCAACGCCACCATCAAAGAACAAGCCACGGCTCGCCAAGTGTTGGTCAACGAATTGGCCAACGTGTCCACGGTGGGGTTTAAGAGCAGTTATGACGTGGCGCTCAAATCTGTCAAAGTGGAAGGTTCGGGATTTGACTCCCGTTTCCAGGCGCAAGCCGTTTCCCGTGACCTGATCCGTATGCAGCCCGGGGCCATCATGGCCACCGGTCGACCGCTGGACATTGCCATTGCTGACAAAGCAGTTTTGACCGTTCAGACCGCCAATGGCGATCTGGCCTTCACACGCCGTGGTGACCTAAAAATCAACCCCCAAGGTCAGCTTGAAAACGGGTCTGGCCATTTGGTCATGGGTAACGGCGGCCCGGTCAGTGTTCCCCCAGGCATGATGGTCAGCATCAACCCCGATGGCACGATCTACGCCAAGGATCCCGCCCAAGTAGGTGCCGCCCCTTCAGTTTTAATTGACCAATTGCGGCTTCGTGATGCAAGCAATGTGCCTCTGGGGCGCCGCCAAGATGGTTTGTACAAAGTTGATGGCCAACCCGATGGCACCGACATTCCGGCTGGCAACACACTGCCCAAACTGATTCCGCAAGCGTTGGAAGGCAGCAACGTCAGCGCTATTGAAGCCATGACCCGACTGATCGATCACTCGCGCAGCTTCGAAACCCAAATACGCATCATCAAGGAAACCAAGTCGCTGGATGAATCCGGCTCTTCCATGATGAAGAACGCATAAACCTGACAGGAGAACACCATGGATGCATCAATGTGGATTGCCAAAACCGGCCTGGATGCGCAGCAAACGCGCATGTCGGTTATCTCCAACAACTTGGCCAACGTCAACACCACTGGCTTCAAGCGCGACCGTGCCTCTTTTGAAGACATGTTGTATCAAAACCTGCGGCAACCCGGAGCCCAAGTCGGGGCCGATGCGCAAGCGCCCACAGGCCTGATGCTGGGCACAGGGGTGCGCATTGTCTCGACTGAAAAGACCCATACCCAGGGCAGCTTGGTCAGCACCAAAAATGCACTGGATCTGGCTATTCAGGGCGAAGGTTTCTTCCAAATTGCCCAGCCAGATGGCACCATTGCCTACAGCCGAGATGGCGGCTTTAAATTGTCCTCTACCGGACAACTGGTGACAGCCAACGGTGCGCCATTGCAACCCGCCATCACGATACCGCCTAATGTGTCGAGTATCTCCATCGGCCAGGACGGCACTGTTTCGGTAGAAACCGCTGCTGGCGGAGGCGCCCAAGTACTAGGCCAAATCCAGATCGCGCGCTTTGCCAACTCTGCTGGTTTGCAAGCCATTGGTCAAAACCTCATGAGAGAAACCACGGCCAGCGGCGCGCCGCAGGTCACCCAGCCCGGCGTCACGGGCGCGGGCCAACTCATGCAAGGCGCATTGGAAGCGTCTAACGTGAACGTGGTGGAAGAAATGGTCAACATGATTGAAACCCAACGCGCCTACGAGATCAACTCGAAAGCCATCTCTGCAGTCGACGGCATGCTGCGCTTCCTGAATAACAACATGTAAGTGCACCATGAACTTGCCTACTCTTTTCATTCGCTCACTTTTGTTGTGTACCGCGCTGGGCCTGGTCGGCTGTGCCACTGCACCCGCCCCTATGAGCCATTCACCCCAATTTGCCCCGGTGTTGCCGGTCGCGGTCGAAAAAACCCGTATGGTCACAGGGGCCATTTACAACGGACGCCAAAGCGATAACTGGTTTGGCCGGGTCAGGGCTTACAACGTGGGGGATGTCATCACGGTGTTACTGAACGAGTCGACTCAAGCCGGGCGCACCCAAACCGGCAGCTTCAAACGTGCCGCCAGCAATGACGTGATTCCATCGGTTGCCAATGCCCCCAACGGCCTCAACGCCCGGGTGCAAGGCATGCAACTGCCGAGCAAAATATTGGGCACACGGCTCGCCGGCATCATGGGCGGGGTCGATTTGAGCAAAGCCAACATTGAAAGCGTGGGCGGCGGGGAAACAGACCAACAGGCCAGCCTGATCGGCGATGTCTCTGTGACCGTCACCGAAGTTCTGGCCAACGGCAACCTCATGGTTCGTGGCGAAAAACAACTGGCCTTGACAGAAGGGGCTGAAATCATTCAAGTCAGCGGCGTCATTCGCCCTGAAGACATCTCTCCAAACAACACTGTTCAATCGCGCCGCCTGGCCAATGCCCAAATTGCCTACCGAGGCACGGGCGACATGGCCAACGCCACCAAGGCAGGCTGGGGCACCAGCACCTTGCTCCGTTTCTGGCCTTTCTAAAGTACTCAGCGTCAGGACAACACCATGAAATCCGCCATCTTCTCCATCATCCTCACCTTGGGCTTGTCCAGCTCGGCTTGGGCTGATCGCGTCAAGGACCTTGCCTCCGTGGCCGCAGGTCGGACCAACCAACTTATTGGCTATGGCCTGGTAGTAGGCTTGCAAGGCACTGGCGATGGTGCCGATGTTTCGTTCACCGCACAAAGTATGAAGGCCATGCTGGCACGCTTGGGCGTGGGCATCGATGGCCCCTTGTCGGACTTTGAGCAAAACGCCAGCAGCGGCAAAATCGACATCAAAAACGTGGCCGCCGTGATGGTGACTGCCGAGTTGCCAGGGTTTGCCAAGCCCGGCCAAAAAATCGACATCAACGTCTCGGCCATTGGCAAAGCCTCCAGCTTGCGCGGTGGCAACTTGTTGCTGACCAGTTTGCGCGGGGTCGATGGCGAGATTTACAGCTTGGCCCAAGGCGCCCTGACCGCCACAGGCATTGACACCAGCGCTGCAGGCTCCAAGGTCAGTATTGGGGTCCCTACCTCGGCACGTATTCCGGGCGGTGCCACCGTGGAGCGCATCGTCGAAACCCCATTTGAGCGGGCTGACCATGTGGTGATGAATGTTCGTGAATCGGACTTCACCACCACCACCGCCATTGTCAATGCGATCAACAAAAATTTTGGCCAGGGCATCGCTACGGCACTGGACGGCATGTCTTTTGCCGTCAAGGCCCCTAGCGACATGTCGCAGCGTGTGGCTTTCATGAGCATGGTCGAAAACCTCGATGTGGTCCCCGGTGACCCGCCTGCCAGGGTGGTGGTCAACTCGCGTACCGGTACGGTGGTCATCAGCCGCAACGTACGCATCACCGCGGCAGCAGTGGCGCACGGCACCATCTCGGTCGCGATTGCCGCAACCAATGAAGTGTCTCAGCCCAATGCTTTGTCGCAAGGCCAAACAGCCGGGGTACAAAACGCCGACATCGCCGTGTCAGAGCCCAAAAACCCGATGTTCTTGTTTCAACCCGGTGTCGATTTGCGACAGGTGGTGGATGCGGTCAACCAGGTCGGGGCCACCCCTTCTGCACTGATCGCGATTCTGGAAGCACTCAAAAGTTCGGGCAGCTTGCGTGCCGATTTGATCGTGATCTAAAGAGAGATTTATTTCATGAGCGATATGTCCTCCACCCCCTCCAGTACTTACCTGGACTTCAACGCCCTGGCACGCTTGAAGGGTGAGGCTGCGCAAGATCCATCCAAAGCCATTCGCCAAACTTCCGAGCAATTCGAGGCCTACTTTATCCAGCAAATGATGAAGACCATGCGCGAATCCATCGAGAAAAGCGACTTGGTGGAGGGCGGCAACATGGAAATGTACCAAGACCTGATGGACAAAGAGGTGTCGCTGCAAATGGTCAAGCGCGGCGGCATGGGCTTGGCCGACATGATGGAAAAGCAAATGCGCCGAGAGCATGAGGCCAGCACCATGGCCATCAGCACCCAAACCGCTTTACAGCAACGCAATCCTGATGTGAAAGCCATGCCGCTCAATCCGGTGCGTGAAGGCATGCCTCTCAAGCCAGAAGCCATCAAGGCTTACGAACTCGAGCGCAACACCCCCTACAAACTGGACCAACCTTCACGAGGTGCTAAACCATGAGTGACTTGCTCAGTATTGGCAGCTCGGGGGTGAGTGCTTACCAGCGGGCACTGGCCACGGTCTCCAACAACATCGCCAACGTCAGTACCGATGGTTATACCCGGCAGGATATTTCCTTAACTTCTAACCAACCCCGCCTGTTGGGCAGTAGCTATTTGGGTACAGGTGCCCGTTTTGACTCGGTACAGCGTCAATACGATGCCTTTGTTGAGTCCAATTTGCGTAACAGCAACAGCGACTTGGAAAGTCAAAAGCCCCTGCTCTCCTACGTCAACCGGCTTATTGACGTCATGGGTGATGAAAGCATTGGCTTGACCACGGCCATGAATCTGTTTTTCGAATCCGCCAGAGACTTGGCCAGCGATCCGGCTTCGGTGGTTTCGCGCAGTACCTTTTTGCGCGATGCCGATGGACTGGCTGCGCGCTTTCAGCAATTGGCCAGCCAATTTGACTTGCTCGACAAAGAGACCCGCCAGTCGGTCGAGACCGATGTGGGCCAAATCAATGCGCTAACACAACAACTGGCCTTGCTGAACAAGCAAATGGTCAAACACAGTTCTTCGTCAAGCCAGCCCTCAGAACTGCTGGACCAGCGCGATCGTCTGCTGCGTGAGTTGTCAGGCCTGATCTCGGTGAAGACCAAATTTGAGCCCAACGGCGCAGTCATGGTCAGCGTGGGCGATACGCTAGACCAAGGGATTTTGGTTCAACAATCGACACCACGGTTGATCAGCGTTAAGCAGTCCAGTTTGGACAGCAATAAGCTTGAATTTGTCATTGATGCTTATGGCGCGCCCGAAACCATGCCAAGCATAAACAGTGGCAAGGTGGGTGGTGTGATGAACTTCAGGGATCAGGTGTTGAACCCGGCTTTCAACTCGCTCAACGACTTAGCCGAAGTCATGGCTCGCGAGATCAATGCGGTACACCGCGATGGAGTGGATGCAGACGGACTCTTGGGTGGAGATCTCTTTGCCTTCAGTGCTGACAAGCCTTTGCAAGCCGCTGGCATGGAAATGATCATTAAAGATGCCAACCGTGTGGCTGCAGCCGGGCAATTTCGCGTCATTGACAACCCACTGAACAGCGGTACAGCCCAGGCTCGTATTTTGTACGCGGCACCTGATTTTGCTGGCCCTACCGGTTTGCAAGGCGATTTGGGTTTGGCAAAAGTTCCCCAAATCGGTTCGATCACGGTATCGACCACCGCCGGTCAACCCTTTGCCAGCTTAGGCTTGGTGCCTGTAGGGACGCAAGACCTGTCACTCACACTCCAAAATCCGCTGGAAGGTCAAAGCTTTCAAGTGCTGACCCGTGATGGCCGCCACGTTTTGGGCCAAACCCTGAGTACGGAACAACAAAGTCAACTCATCAAATCCAGCAATGGCATGGAAGACGGTGCCTCTTACAACGCCACGTACCTGAACCAAACCGGCTCCTCCAGCTATTTGGAGATGGACATCTTCATGGGCGCTAAGGCTGATGTTGGCCTTTTACAGCAATTCAATACGGACACGGGTGATGTGCTCGAACCGAAAAAAGTCGCCGCCGTGCTGACTGGCAACACATTTGTAAATTCGGCCGATGGAATTGACGCAGGCACTTTTACCCTCAATGGCTACGCCATGTCGGCCCTAGCCGGGCCACTGACCTTGACCTCAGTGGTCGCTTGGTTCAACGCTGCCAAAGCGAACACCGGCATCACCGCCAGCGCCGTCAATGGTCAACTGGAATTGTCACGGCCTGCAACGAATACTAGCGACGACATCCGTCTGGGCATGGGCAGCAACGGCAAACCTACTGACCTGGCCCGCCTGGGGTTTGACACACGCATTGCCATTAAAGGAGGCACAACCGACGACTTGTTGGTGTTTGTGACCGACACCAGTGGCGACATCCGCGATGCCACCGTGACGGCTCAATTTGCAGGCATTCAGGGCAGCATGAAAGAAACCCTGAGGGCCTCCCCTTTAAGAGTGACCTTCACGACAGATACCTCTTACCAAATTGTTGACACCCGTACCAACATCCTAGTCGCCGAGAGAAGCTTACAAATCAATGCTAATTCCAGCACACCCACTTTAAGTTACAGAGGTTTGAAACTAGAGTTCACCACCGCCCCTAAAGCGGGTAACATCTTCAGCATCGATGGCAATGCCGATGGCATTGGCAACAACGAAGCCATGCTGCGCATGGTGGCGCTGGAAGATGAAGCCATCATGCCCGGCGGCCTGACCATGACCGAGGCCTACATTGAGCGCGTCAATTTGGTGGGCAGCGTGGCACGTCAGGCTTCCATTGCAGAAGAAGCCCTAAAGGTGGTTTATCAACAAGCCCAAGAAGCCCGTGATGGCATCTCTGGGGTCAGCCTTGATGAAGAAGCCTCTGCTTTGGTTCGCTTTCAACAAGCCTACCAAGCCAACGCCAAAGTCATGCAAGTTTCAATGGCTTTGTTCGAATCAATCTTGCAAGTGCGTTGATCGGAGCGTAAATCATGAAAATTTCTACCTCCTTTCTGTTTGATCGCGCCACAGAGCGCATGAGCACCATCCAAAATAAACTGGCCACGACTCAGGCTCAGTTAGCCGTCTCCAAGCAAATACTCTCGCCCAGCGACGCGCCCGACCAAGCCGCCGCCATTCAACGCCTGAAGGGTGAACTGCAGCGCCAAGAGAGCCACGGCCGTACCCTTGAGGTGGCCATGCGGCGCTACACCTCTGAAGAAACCGCTTTGTCAGCCTCCAACGATGTGTTGATACGAATGAAAGAATTAGGTCTGCAGGCAGCCAACGACACCCTGGCCCCGGATGACCGAAAAAGCATCGGGGTAGAAATGAAAGCCCTGCGCGATCAATTGCTGAGCTTGGGCAACACCCGCGATGACAGCGGCAACTATCTGTTTTCGGGCACAAGAGTCAACACCCCTGCATTCGCAGAAGACAACAATGGCCATGTGCAGTACCAAGGCGACCAAACCCAAACTCGCATCCCGGCGGGTGTGGAACGCACGGTGCAGTTCACCCGAGCGGGCACTGACGTTTACAGCCGGGTGGTACGGGAAAATGGGCAAAGTGTAGGTTTTTTTGACGCACTGGACCAAATGATCACGGCCATAGACGAGAGCACGACCGCAGAAATTCAACAAGGTGTCTCCGATCTGACCCAAATGCACAACAACCTGACTTTGTCGCAAGCCCAAAACGGATCAGACCAGATTGTGGTGCAGTCGCAACTGGATGTGCTGGACGAAACCGCCTTGCGGCTCAAGTCCACTCTTTCTGAAATCGAAGATCTGGACTACGCAGAGGCTGTGACCCGGATGAACAAGGAAATGATGGCCCTTGAAGCTGCCATGGGCAGCTTTGCCAAAATTTCCAGCTTGTCACTTTTTGATTACATTCAAAGATAATTTAAGTTGCCCGATCTCTTACCGAATCATTAAAGATGCCCACCTCCTCCAATATTATCAATACACTTGGTGCCGGCTCCGGTATCGATACCAAGTCACTTGCAGAAAACCTGGTTGAGGCTGAACGTTCTCCACGCAAGGAACGCATTGACGAAAAGATAGCCAAGTCAGAGGCCAAAATTTCCGGCTATGGCGCCATGAAATATGCGCTGTCCGCCCTTAAATCCGCATTTTCAAAACTCAACGATGCTTCGGACTTCAGTTCTTTAACTGCAAAAACCTCACAACCCAATGCTTTTGGAGTTTCGGCAAGCTCAACCGCGCAGGCAGCCATTTATGCTGTTCAAGTTGATGCAATTGCCAAAGCTCAACGAAGTGATAGCAACAAGTTTGCTGCACGCAATACATCGCTAAACGGCAGTGCGCCTTTCGATCTGAGCCTTACGGTGGGTAACCAAATCACCACTATCAATGTCAGCACAACGACTCCAGCTGGTATTGCCAGCGCTATAAACGGCGCTAAAACCGGTATAACAGCACAACTGATCGACACGGGTAGCGGTTTTCAAATTGTCCTGACAGGTCAAGAGGGACTCGACAACAGTTTTTCAATCAGCAATTCGGCTTACGGGCCGACAGTCAATACGCCCCAAATCACCGCAACATCCGGTGACACATTGGCGGTTACAGCAGACTCGGATGCAACAGGCGTTTTGGTTAGCTACACCGCCGATGGGGCATCGCAACCAACTAACATTGATCTCGAAAAAAATACCGATGGACTTTGGGTGCTGCCTAGTGGAGAGAACATTCCGGGTGGTGTGACATTGACACTGGAAGGACAGAGGGCCTTGACGTTTAACGTCAACCAAAATTCCCAAAATTCCCAAATTAGCGTGAACGGAGTGACCGTCACACGTCCAAGCAACCAAATAAATGATGTGATCGAGGGCTTGACCCTTGACTTGTATGCCCCCACAGTCAATGAATCCAGGCTAGATTTGACACGAAACACAACGGACATAAAACAAAATATTCGCGACCTGGTTACTGCTTACAACGACTTTCAGGCTAGCGCCAAAATCCTTGGTGATCGAAAAAGTGAGGTAGAGGAGTTTGGTGGCGCGTTGGCTGGTGAGTCCCTTTTGAGCTCTGTCCAGAATCAAATGCGAGCCCTGATGACCGATATCTCCACGACACCGGGTAAATCCATCCAAGCGGCAAGGCATGTGGGCCTGAGCATTGATCGGTTGGGAGTTTTGCAGCTGGATGAAACAAAATTAGACGCTACTTTGCAGGATCAATTCGAAGAAGTGATCACCATGTTCAGCGCCGGAACCAACAACAAAAGTGTGTACAGCACAGCTCCTGCTGGCCTGGCTGGACGTGCCGTCAAGACCTTGGATGAAATGATGCGGTCAACCAGTCTGCTGACTCAGCAGACTGATGCTACAAAAAAGCATATTTCACAATATCAGGAAGAGTTGTCCCAGCTGGAAATCCGAATGGAGAAACTGCTGACCCGTTACACCAAACAGTTCAGCGCTATGGAAAGCATTGTGGGAGAAAGCACCAGTATTCGTGCCAGCCTCAAGAGCAGTTTTTCCGCCATGCTTTCAAATTATAACAATTAATATTAATATTAACATTAATTTACTATCAAAATAAAAAATAAAATTGAATAAAAAAAATGCTCAAGTTTGTGAGTATTTGACCGATTCTGTCTATGACGGTCTCTCACATGGGAGCCTTTAGGTCATTTCGCGCATCAGGCGCGGTATAGAAAGGATCTATCATGAGCTCGAATTTATCATCGGTTCACTTTACGTTACAAAATCCCAGAACAATGACGCACGGAGCAGAAATCGCCATGCCACAGCAATTTGTTGCTGTCACTCAGGCGCAAACTACCTCCCCTAAAGCAAACATCAAGGAGCCACCTCTAAAGGACCCTGAGGAAATGCGGCGCAACCTCGCGGAAGCCATAGAAAGTCTAAACAACATGGCCCAGAGGAACAACTACAGCCTTAATTTTTCGATCGACGATCAAACAAAGCAAGTCGTAGTGCGGGTCAGGGATGCAAAAAGTGGTGAAGTCATTCGCCAAATCCCTAATGAGGCGGCTTTGCGCATGGCGCACAGTCTGTCTGATCTGAAAGGTTTTCTCAGTGATGTAAAAAGTTGATCCTTTTTGCATTCAAAGCCTAAAGTTTTAGATAAGAAAACCGAATCATCTAACAACAGGATTTTAAAAAATTTCTGTCAAGAACCGGCAGGTTCTAATCCCAAAAGGTTCCTGCCAAACCAAAGTGAATTTTCCTTTATAGGAGTATGACCATGTCCGTAATCAACACCAACGTTAAGTCGCTTGTCGCTCAAAACGCCATGACTGTTAACAACCGCAGTCTGAATAAAGCCATGGAGCAACTTTCCACGGGCAAACGTATCAACTCGGCTGCCGATGATACGGCTGGTCTAGCCATCAGTAGCAGGATGACCAGTTCAATCCGTGGCTTGGACCAGGCTGTACGCAATGCCAACGATGCCATCTCAATGATTCAAACCGCCGAAGGCGCAACCAACGAGATTTCCAACATGTTGCAGCGCATGCGTGAACTCGCCGTCCAAGGTGCAAACGATACCTACAGTGCGGATGACCGGGAAGCAATTGGCAAGGAATATGATGAATTGGTCACGGAAATTGACCGCATAGCAAACAACACCGAGTGGAATGGCATCAAGATTCTGGACGGTAGCGTTTTCTCATCCGGTACAGCTGCCGAATTCCAGATTGGTACAGGATCAGGCAGTGCATACCAAATTGATGTTAATTTCCTGGCCATGAACACAGCCAACCTAGGCACAGCCGACATTGCTGTCGCCGATATCGACTCCACCTCCACGCCAACGACCATCCAAACTGTAATCTCTGAGGTCGACAAGGGGATTAAAGCTGTGGACTCGTTCCGTGCCGATCTGGGTGCAAAGATCAACCGTTTGACATACGCCGCAGACAACATGTCAAATATCTCGATGAACACGTCTGCTTCGCGGAGCCGAATCGAAGACGCAGACTATGCATCTGCTACAACGGAATTGGCACGCTCACAGATTATCCAGCAAGCAGCAACTGCCATGTTGGCTCAGGCAAATCAGGCACCTCAAAGCGTTCTGTCCCTCCTGCGTTGATTCTGACTTTGCAAGCCGATCATGACTCATCGGCTTGTTTTTTAGGAGCACTTTCATGACCGCTACACATGATCGCATCGTTCTCACATATGGCACGTTTGACCTGTTTCATCCAGGCCATGTTCAGTTACTCAAACGTGCGCGCGAACTGGGTAGTCGTCTGGTGGTCGGTTTATCCACTGATGAATTCAACGCCAAGAAAGGCAAACGCTCTGTCATGAGCTTTGATGAGCGTAAGATGGTGCTCGAGTCTTGCCGTTATGTCGATGAAGTTTTCGCAGAATATGATTGGTCACAAAAACTAAACGATGCACGCCGATTGGGCGCTGACGTTTTCGTCATGGGTGACGATTGGGCTGGTAAGTTTGATTTCATGCAAGAATCTTGCAATGTTGTCTATTTTTCACGTACTCAAGGTGTTTCTACAACGCAAATTAAGACTTCAATGCAAAGCCTGACGAACCATCCAGTCGTTCAGACGATGCTCCAATTCAGTTGAGAGCACATGCATATCCAGCGCGTTGCAACAATCCAAAATTCGTTGCACACGTTTGACTGAGTTGAAAGTTTCAACACTGCGCATTAATTCGATCAACGCAATGAATTGGTGCTTTTCGCTCCCTTTTTGCACCAAAACAGGTGCCTCTACTGTGACCACGTAGGATGATTGCGGTGTTTTCCAGTCGCCATAGTTTTCGACTAAATTTTTTTCAGCGTTGTCTGGAATGAAAAAACGTTCACCTAAAAAATCTATCTCTTTAAGGCCAAAAGGACTAAAACGGAAATTTTGGGTAAATCCATATTTGTAATCAATGCCATGCAAAAAATGGTCTGAATGCGGGTGGAAAAAGAAAAAGTCAACAGCCACTCCATTTTCCATGTCGTAAGCATCCAGCAAGAAGGTTTTCGCCCCCCTCAAATTACGCCAGGACACATGGTATCTACCTGAAGCCAGCAGCGCTTGCGCCACCTCGAATTGTTGTTCCCACCCGATTAATCCCAGGTCAATATCCTTGTCATGGGGCAATATTTGTCCTTCGCGCATGTAGCCCAACAAGACACCAGACATTAGGAAGGGCTGCAGCCCCCTGTCCCGCAAAATGCGGTTGACGGTCTTAAGACTCTTGTTTGCAGCGTTTACATCAAAGTCCTTCTTCTTTTTGGGCTGTTCCTGTGCTTTGAACAACAGGTCTTCACTCATTTTTTCTTTTATTGCCTTGTCAATGACAGCACTCAAGAAGTTGCTGGCGAATTTGATGGCCTCAGAAAATTGACTGCGATTGGCATGACTGCGCATAAGCCAATAGGTCCCGCTCAGGTCGGATGAGTTGCTTAATAAAGTCTGTGCCAGTGCCAACGCTTGATCACTTTGTTCAGCTCGCAAGTATAAGTCAACCAGCTTCGCAGTCAGTGTGTTCATCATGCTTTGGTGCTCTGGTGCCACCTTCTTTAGCAGCATGTACAAAGCCTGCGCCAATACTTGGGATTGTTGCACGGTCTGGGCATATTCCACCCGTTCGATCACATTGCGATACATCCAGAGCCAAGGCTCACCGCTGTTGTCAAGTTGACACCAGCGGTGCAAAACAAACGGCAGCCATTGCACGACTTGGCAATCCAGTAAAAACTCGGTCGCAAACAGCATGTCTGCAACGGTACACGGCATTTCCATCCAGTCCAACCACGTTGCCTCGGCTTTTGGATTGTCCAAAGTCTTTAACAAATTACGGTAAAAATCGACCATCAAAGGACGCTCTGAAGCACACAAGCGGGCTGCCTCGCCTGCATCGATCTGGCCGTTACGGTATTGGGTGGCCGCCAACCAACGCTGGTAATGCGCTTGCTCCTTTGTGTTCTCAAAACCCAAGCTTGCCAGGAAAGTCAACAAAGTGCGGCGATCAAAATACCTTGCAGCCTTGAACAATTCGGGATCCAGAACTTTCTCCATCCCTTCGTTTTCAATAATAGCCAGCAAGTGCTTTTGATGATCAGGTCGCAATGCCTCCTGCAAGACACACATCAATCGACTAACTTCATGATCAAATTTCATAGGGATACCAAGCTAAAAATTCTAAAACTATCCATTTGTGATGAGCGGACAACACAAATTCAGTTCGCATCTTTGATAGCGTTGTCAACCAAACGTCTGTGTTGCTCCAGATATCGGTTATGTCCTGATCTCAAATAACTGGCTTTGAGTGCATCACAAGCCACGGCGCTTTCCAGCATTTCTTCGGGGTGCAAAATTAGTGCAGGCAAAGTAAATGGATCCACTGCGTGTACTGTCAATTTATTGGTCATTAAAAGGAAATTACCGGACAACATGTACAACATCTGTCGATGCTTCATGACCTGGGGGTTTTTGCTTCGTAAGAGTCTGTCGGCCATCTCCAACCAATCAAGCCAGATTCGGCGTTTGGCGACAAAGTTTAAATCCAATAAAAATGTATCGCTGCAACTGACCCAGTTTCTCAGCCTGACATCAAGATGCAATGAATCTGTAAAAGTCTGTGCCGCCTCTAAAACGCCGGTTGACACCTTTTCTGCAAGAAAAAACGGATTGAGGTGAAATGCCGTAACATCCCAAAATGGATTGAACATCAGCACATCACGGTCATTGCCTTGCGACAATACCAAATTTTCAAGCTCTGGGCCGCTGACACCACAAGTAGTCAGGTCCTCGTCGCGCATGAACCCCCAATAACCTGCGTGTATGGGCTGTCGCCCTAGCAAGAGCGCCCGCACCTGCTGAAAATGCAAATCAGCGTCTGATCGCACGGTGAAGCCGGCGATCGTTGCACCAGCACGTGGCTCATCCATCAGTTTATGCCGCGTCAATTGAAGCGAAGGTCTTGTCACCACTGCCACAGAACTAACCAGCGAGGCTTCAGGCTCCGGTTTGACCAGTCCTTGCAAGGCCTGGTTAAACAATGAACCTACCCGCGTTGAAAAAATCCTGTCCGGTTGTGCATGCCTTCTTAGCGCAATTTCAACCACCTTACGCTCATAATCTTCAAAAGTGCTTACGGCATTCTCAACTTCACCGATCTCACGCAAGATGCTCAACCCCATGCGCGAAACCATCGTTCGGCCGTAACGGGTCACCAGAGGCACACCAGCATTGACCACGTCACTTGTGGTCGAACCGCAATTGTATGGGTAGGTATCCAGAAAAACATCGAATAGACGCAAGCGGGAACAAAAGGTCGGATGATCGGTTCGCGGCAGAAAGATGACCCGGGCAGGATCCACATCGGCACGCGCGACCGCAAGCTTCAGGTTTCTAACTGTCGTCACATTGTCATCAATCAAGCACAAATAGGCATTGTCAATTCGCTTCAGCAAATTCATCCACACCAAAAATATTTCAGGTGTGATTTTGTAAACGTTTCCAAAAGCGGCCATCAAGAATGAATCTTCCGGCAAGCCAATCGAGCTGCGATCAGTCACAGGGACAGGCAACTGCTGACGATCCAACGGAATGAATGAACCATCTAAATAGAGCGGTTTTTCCGTGAAATATATGGCCAACTCAGGGGGCAGGACGTCCCGATCTGCAATCACAAAATCATACCAAGGCATGCCTGTTGGGCCAATAAATCCCAAATAAGTACCCTGCTTTGGCGCAGGACGACGGGCAAAAATACCTGGACGTGCCCCAGCACTCAAACCATGCAGATCGATGAGGATATCAATACCGTCATTGGCCATCCGCTGTGCGGCTTCCTCATCGCTTAGCGTGGAAATATCGATGAAATGGTCAAAACTCTGTTTGAATTTTTGCCGCAGTAACGTGGACTCTTCTTTAGTGTAGTCATACGCATACAACTCATAACGGGCACGATCCGCGCCCTGAATGAATGAGGGCAACAAAAATCCAACCGCGTGCTCCCGAAAGTCAGCTGATACCAATCCCACCTTTTTTCGACCATGCGCCATCCGTTTTTTGGCTTGGACAGCTTTGAAAGCTTGGCCATACATCCGGTGCACAAAGTTCTGCGAAGTCAACAACTGCATGGCCGGGTCCTCGGTCATAGCCAGCATGCCCAAAGGAGAGGTGTAACGAATCAACTTGGCCATATCCAAGCCTGGGAGCGGTTGATAAACCGGCCAAATACAGGCTTTTTGGCGAATATGTACCCAATGCTGAACGACGCCTGGCTGCTCGGGTTGAATTTCCAAGCTTTCACGAAGCGCTTTTTCCGCCAAATCGTATGCTTTTTTATTCTCTTGAACCCTTCCGATATGGTTCAGCACGGAGCACAACATTTCGTTGTCGAGCGCGGAGACAATGAAGCGCTGACCGGCAAAAGCATTCCACTTAGCCAAAGCTTTGTCCTGAAGGCCTAACTTCTCATACATTAGTCCGAGATTGATGTAGGCGTTACCAAAACTGGGATTTTCTTGGATGGATTGCAGGTAAGCCTTTTCCGCATGATCCATGCGACCTAGCCCTTGTAACAAGGCCGCATAGTTGTAAAACGCCACGTAACGCATTGGATCTTTAGATACAGCTAACCATTGCTCATACAACAACGAAGCTTCATCCAGCCGGAACTGAGACTGCAGCACATCAACACTTTGCATCAAATCAACTAAATGCAAATCTGCCAGATTTTTTGGTGGGCTAAAAATGGGATCTGTTGAAGCGTTCATGATCTTAAAAAAAGTGGTTTTTAACCTCAAGCAATAATCAGGCCATCAAAAATACCGTCGTAAAGACGTCATATGCAGACCAAGCCATGCCATGCGGCAAGCCTTTGCCGCCCCAAATTTATTATTTAGCCCTGAACCCTAAAGAAACACTTCATGGTACCGATTATGCGGTTTATGGTCTTTGAAGATTGATATTAACCTTAAGCAATAATCAGGCCATCAAAAATACCGTCGTAAAGACGTTACATGCAGACCAAGCCATGCCATGCGGCAAGCCTTTGCCGCCCCAAATTAATAAATTAAGCCTTGGACCCTAAAGAAATCCTGCGTAGGACCGATTCTGTACTTGAACGAATATGCCGAATCAGGTTGCTCACCCAACTTTGACCGACTATTTTCCCGTTTAATCTAAGGAGCGACTATGTCGATCATCAGTTCATTCAGCCCTAGCACCATCTCCAATATGTCTACTGCTCAGATTCAAAGTCTGAGTTCCAGCGACTTCAAGGCAATGACAACAGCTCAAGTCAATGCCTTGACCAGCACACAAATTGCGGCAATGGAAAATGAAGACATCCTGGCGTTGAGTGCAAGCCAAGTGGTGGCACTCGATGCAGCAGCCCTAGCTGCCAGTGATGAACAAATTTACAGCCGACTGGAGTTGCTGGCAGGCTCGCAGATCAAGGCCCTCTCGACCTTGCAAATCAGCTCATTTACTACCGAGCACACCAACTCGTTCAGTGTGGCTGACATTGCAAACTTTTCTGCTGCCCAGTTGAACAAATTTTCAACCGCTGTCATCGCAGACTTTTCGTCCGATCAGATTCAAGCCCTGACCACCAAACAAATCCGAACCCTGGACTCCAACTTTTTGGGAAGCCTCACCACTGATCAATTGATAGCCTTGGAATCCGACCAGGTGCGGGCGCTTTCGGGTACGCAGTTGGGCTACATCGACAGCAGCAATATCCTTGCCATGGAGAGTGATGATCTGCGGGCCATCAGCGCTTCGCAAATCAAAAATATTTCTACCGATGTCATTAAGGGTTTGAGTTCTGATCAAATTAACAACCTGACCACTGCACAGATAGCAGCGCTGAACAGTCTGCAGGTTGCGGCTATGGATACCGACGACATCGAAAATCTGACCACCGATCAATTGGCTGCAATGAAAGCCGTACAACTAAAAGGTCTTACGAGTGATCAAGTCGCAGCATTAACTACTGAACAAGCCGCCAATCTTACAAATGCCCAACTCAAGGGCTTAACCGCTTCACAGATGGCCAACCTAGGAAGCGATCAGGTGGGCGCACTCACCAGCGACCAGGTCGGGTCGCTAACTTCCGCCCAACTCAGCAACCTGAGCTCTGATGCGATTGCCAGCCTTGACACGGAAGACCTGAACAACATTTCCAACGCGGTTCTTAAGAAGCTGACCAACAGTTTTATCCAAAACCTGAGCAGCGATCAGCTAGGCCAGCTTTCCAACGCCAAAATCTCGGCCTTGACCAGTACCCAGATCGCCGCCATTGAAACAGACGATATACAGGCTCTTTCTGCTGGCCAGCTCAATGCGCTAACTAACCTGCAAATCCGTAGGCTGAGCGCTGATCAGGTGGCGGTTTTGACCGATACCCAAGTGGGTTACCTAGAGGACTCACAAATTAAGTTTTTGACCACTACGCAAGTTCAGGCACTGACAACCTCTCAAATTCAGGCCATGAGTGCCACTCAGATTGGGGTCATGTCGGCGGCCCAACTGAACAGTTTAAGCACGGACTCAATTCAGGCTATGGGATCAACCGCCCTGAATGCTCTTAGTTCAGGCCAAATCCGCGGACTGAGCGCAACCTTCGTTGGAACTCTGACGTTGGACCAAGTAAAATTATTGGATTCGGATCAAATCGCCTCATTGACGTCTTCTCAACTTAACACGCTTGATGCCGACTATTTTGCCGAATTGAGCACAGACCAAATTGAGGGACTAACGACACACCAACTCAAGAACATCAACAATGATCTTTTAGCAGCCTTCACAACGGATCAGATTGATGCACTCAGCGCCACTCAAGTCAAGGGTTTTAGTAGCGGATCCATGGCTTTGCTGACCACGGCTCAGGTCGGAGCATTTAATGATGATGCTATCGGTGCACTGCGTGCAGAACAACTCAACAGCCTTGATGCTGACGGTGTCGCTGCATTTGTTTCAGGCGTAGCTAATATTTCCAGCACGCAAATCAACCAGTTGTCGAATGAATTCATTGACAATTTGACCTCGGTACAGATTAGGGCCCTTACAAGTGATCAGCTTTCACGTTTATCGTCACTACAAATTGCCGCACTGGAATCTGATGACCTGGCGCAATTAGATGCCACAGACCAACTGCCAGGCCTGAGTTCCAACCAGATCGCATACCTTACCAGCACACAAGCTGGAGGATTGAATGAAACCCTTTTGGCCAACCTCACCGCGTCTCAGGTGAAAGGCTTAAACAGCGAAGTATTGGGAAGTTTAGATTCAGCGCAAGTATCTGCACTGACATCTGAACAAGTTTCAGTCTTCACAACCATGCAGATCAATGCTCTGGACAGCGCGGTTATCACAAATCTGGACAGTGAAGTCATTGCCAACTTGACGGCTAAGCAACTTAGCAGCGCATCTAACGACTTTATAAACGGCATGAACGATGACCAGCTTTTATCGCTCACCTCCGCGCAATTCGGTTACTTTGGCAGCTCGCAACTGAGCAACTTGGTAGCCAATAAGGCCGATGTCCTGACATCCACGCACGTGTCCGGTCTGACCGCAAAGCAATTTTCACAACTCGTGGACACCGATGTCATTTCATTGCTGAGCGCCGACCTGATTGACGACGTCTCGACAGAAGGCATTAGCGGGCTGAGCACTTCGGTGATGAATGGACTTAGTTCTGTTCAGGTGGATGCTCTCACCGCCAACCAAATTGCCAAACTCTCAGCGGCACAACTTAGTGCTCTGGACACGACAGACTCTGAAATTATTGGTTCACTGGATTCGGACGCTATTGACGCATTGAGCACCCTGCAAGTCAAGAATTTGACTACAGAGTTTGTCAAATCTTTGAATACGGAGCAGTTGCGGACTTTGCGCTCAACCAGTCTGGCTGTTATGAGCTACGAACAGATTGAAGCCTTCGATGACGGCGACTTCACTGCATTGACCACAGGGCAAATTGCAAACCTATCAGGTAATCAGGTGGCGTTCCTCTCGACAGAACGGTTAACCGAACTGAACACCGATCAGATACAGGCATTAACGCCCACCCAATTGGCACGCTTGTCAACCACACAGGTTGCCGCTCTAGACTCCGCGCAAGTGGAAGCACTGACCTCTACGCAAGTGGGCAATTTGACCTCTTCGCAAATCAACGCATTTGATTCGGATGATGTGGCAGCACTGGACACTGAAGACATCGCAGCATTGACCACCAAGCATATCCATGGATTGACCACTGAGTTTGTCAGCGCCATGACAACAGCCCAGTTGTATGCCCTGGACTCAAGTCAAGTCAAAGCCCTCACATCGACACAATTGGCAGCACTGACCTCAGATAAGATCGAGTTACTGAGAACTAACTAAACTTTCATTTTGGAGCTAAAAACCCATGGGCCAATCAAATTGCGTCATCATTCCTGGGCTTCGAGCCCAGGAAGTGGTGGTTCGCAATCAAGGCGAATTTCAAACCGCTATAGGGCGTCTGGTCATGGGACAAAGAATAAAACAATTAACGGAGGACTCGGCGGTCACAGTCAACAACAACTGCATACCAAGATGAATCAATTAAATTACCATAGTGGTTGAAAATTTAAATGATGGATTTAAAATGTTACCAATGGCAAAGAACGCCAAGAAGTTGATGAATGCGATGCTCTAGAGCACGCATTCTCTGTAGGTTCAGACTGGGAACGGGCACCCAATTAATTTTAGTCATGGAACATTCAATTCTTACCATTTTTCGGGAAACTCGGACTTATATTTAAGTCTTACTTTGCACGACGTCTAGCATCCGCATTTGCTGATTTCCGCGCGCAGCCGTACCATTAATACACTTACGGTAGCGTTACTTTATATCGAGCAGGCCAGAGCTTGCAGCGTCCTAGTTACAACGGCTAACTGAAGTGGACCCCGAATTTGGGACAGGTATTTAAGTGGGACACTGTCTAAAGAAATGGGTTACCAATGAGTGAATCAAAAAAACGCAGAGTTCATCCACCGGAGTTCAAAGCCAAGGTGGGGCTGGAGGCTCTTGGTGGGATGAAGACCATCAATCAAATCGCCCAGGAGTATGGCGTCCATCCAATTCAGGTCGGCCAATGGAAGCGAGAGATCCAAGCCCAGGCCAAAAGTCTGTTTGAAGGTAAGCGCGGGCCACAACCAGTATCTGCCGAGAGTGCGCCGGAGCGGCTCTACGGTGAGATCGGGCGCTTGAAGATGGAGCTGGACTGGCTCAAAAAAAAGTCCGGGATCAGCCTGCCATGATCCGTCATGCTTGGATCGGTGCCCATGCCGATGTCACGCAAAAGCGCCAGTGCGTGCTCGCTGGCGTCTCGCGCACGACGGTCTACGTCAAGCGCAAAGCCGTGGTGTTTGTCGAGGCCGACGAGCTGCTCAAGCGCCTGATTGATGAGGAATACACGCGCCATCCCTTCTACGGCAGCCGCAAGATGGTGGTGTATTTGGGGCGCTGCGGGCACCGGGTCAATCGCAAGCGGGTGCAACGCTTCATGCGCTGCATGTCGCTGGCCGGTATGGCACCAGGGCCAAACACGAGCGCGGCGCACCCACTGCACAAGGTGTACCCCTATCTCCTGCGTGGCGTGCCCGTGGTGCGGGCCAATCAGGTCTGGAGCACGGACATCACCTACGTGCGGCTGGCGCGCGGCTTTGCTTACTTGGTGGCTGTGATCGACTGGTATTCAAGGCGGGTACTGAGCTGGCGAATCAGCAACAGCATGGAGGCTGCGTTTTGCGTGGTCTGAAGTGGACCTCAAAGTCAGGACAGATTTGATGCCAGTTTAAGTTGCACTCAACTTCTCGCCGCTGGACGGCGCTGCCCCGGTATTTGCAATTTGTATTGCTGACTCATTCTCAATCCCGATTTCCTCGACTGCAGTCCCGCTGGAGCGCAGCGCAACTTGGAGTCTTTCTTTGCTCCGGTATTTGTCCACGATCATCGCACCGCCACCGCTGGACGTCTGGTGAACCTCTTGCGGTGTTTGGTTGTCCAGTGACTGGTGCGGGCGCTCGGTGTTGGTAAAAGCAAAGTATTTCGTCAGGCCCACCAGTAACTCGCCCATCGTGGCGTAGCCGTTGAGGTAGATGTCCTCATGCTTGACGCTCCTCCAAAGCCGCTCCACAAAGATGTTGTCATACGCCCGTCCCCGGCCGTCCATGCTGATGGCAATGGCCTCGCGTTTCAGAACGTCTGTGAAGGCAACGCTGGTGAATTGGCGGCCCTGGTCGCTGTTGAACACCTCGGGCTTGCCATGCTCGCGCAAGGCATCTTCCAAGCAGTCCACGCAAAACGCAGCCTCCATGCTGTTGCTGATTCGCCAGCTGAGCACCCGCCGGGAGTACCAGTCAATCACAGCCACCAAGTAGGCAAAGCCCCGCGCCAGCCGCACATAGGTGATGTCCGTGCTCCAGACCTGATTGGCCCGCACCACGGGCACGCCACGCAGGAGATAGGGGTACACCTTGTGCAGTGGGTGCGCCGCGCTCGTGTTCGGCCCTGGCGCCATCCCAGCCAGTGACATGCAGCGCATGAAGCGTTGCACCCGCTTGCGGTTGACCCGGTGCCCGCAGCGCCCCAAGTACACCACCATCTTACGGCTGCCGTAGAAGGGGTG
>Ga0255128_1000056_pt1 | contig 39535 bp, 34 predicted proteins | sample Law_Miss_RepC_8d_FD_188562 | JGI IMG/M metagenome (GOLD analysis project Ga0255128, IMG submission 188562) | Freshwater microbial communities from St. Lawrence River, New York, United States - Law_Miss_RepC_8d | ecosystem: Environmental > Aquatic > Freshwater > River | place: USA: New York... | reverse complement strand
GGCCAGCACTTGACGGGTAAGCGGCAACACGCGGCGTATGTGGTCGCGGCTGGCCAGCTCGGGCACGACACCGCCATAGGCTTGGTGCATCTCGATTTGGCTGTAAAGGGCGTGCGACAGCAAGCGGGGCCAAACCTGTGGCGTGATGTTGCCCGTGGTTTCGACCAAAGCGACACCGGTTTCGTCGCAAGAAGATTCAATACCTAAAATTCGCATAACAGGTAGTTTAGATGCGGATGCGCCAGAGCTGTGGCGCTTTGGTTTAATTCCTGATCTGCTGTTTTAGGGCTCAAACCATCATGTCCACCCCCAACCCTGCCTCTGTGCCTCATATTATTCGGGTCATTTCTTCTATGGCTACCAAGCCACTTTTGACGGATTTGGCGCAACTTTTCATGGCGCAGGCCCCTCAGTTCGAGGTGCAACTGGAGTCGGTGGGCGGTGTTGACGCCGCTAAGCGGGTGCAGGCGGGTGAGGCCTTCGACTGCGTGGTGCTGGCCAGTAACGCCATTGACAGTTTGCAGGCCGAGGGCCTGCTGTTCAAAGGTAGCCGGACCGACTTAGTGCATTCTGGCGTGGCGGTGGCCGTGCCGATGGGGGCCTCAAAGCCCGATATTTCGACCGAACAAACGCTCAGGCAAGCGGTGTTAGCAGCAGCCTCACTGGGCATATCCACCGGCCCAAGTGGCGTGCAACTGACCAAACTGTTTGAGCGCTGGGGCATTGCCGAGCAAATTAAAGACCGCATCGTGCAAGCCAAGCCTGGCGTGCCCGTGGGCGCCCTGCTGGCACAGGGGCAGGTGGCGCTGGGTTTTCAGCAGTTGAGCGAAATGATGGGGGTGGCGGGCATTAAGGTGCTGGGGCCTCTGCCCGATGAGGTGCAAATCACGACGACCTTTTCGGGCAGCGTGGCAATCACCACTTCCCGGCCTGAGGCTGTGCGGGAAATGCTGGCCTTTTGGGCCTCGGCGGCGTGCATACCGACCAAATCGCAGCACGGCATGGAAGCCGCCTGATCTGCGGGGATGATCACTATAGGCTCTGTTTGAGACAGTTGCGATAAAGGTTTTTATAAACGCGCCCCAGGCCTTGTTTAGATTCGCCCTTTTTTTATAGGCGGCCAAGGTTCTGGTCTGAAGCCTCCTCACGCATACCTATATTACAAAAAGTTATCTGAGTTCATTCACAATTAGCAGCATGGGTATCAGCCACTACATCAAAGACATCGGACGCGGCAAAGACGGCGCGCGTGCGCTGAACCGTGCCCAAGCCACCGATTTGATGGGCCAGATTTTGGATCAGCAAGTCAGTGACCTGGAGCTGGGGGCGTTTTGCATTGCCATGCGCATCAAGGGCGAAACGCCTGAAGAAATGGCCGGATTTCTGGACGCTACTCACGCGCGTTTGCAACATGTTCAAGTCAACGGAGCGCCCACGGTGGTGCTGCCTAGCTACAACGGGGCGCGCAAACTGCCAGTGCTCACGCCTTTGCTGGCCTTGCTTTTGGCTCGCGAAGGTGTGGCGGTGGTGGTGCATGGCACCGCCACCGAGGACAAACGTGTGAGCGCCCAGACGGTGTTGGCCGAGTTGGGCGTTGCCGCCTCCGACAAGGCCCCCAGCGTGCAAGCGGGTCAGGTGGTGTTTGTGCCCACGGGTGTTTTGCATGGCGGCTTGGAGCGACTGTTGTCGGTTCGCCGAGAGGTGGGTTTGCGCAACCCGGGGCACAGTTTGGTCAAACTGATGAACCCCTGCGCGCCCCAAAACAGTCGGGTCTTGCTGGTGAGCAGTTACACGCACCCCGAATATTTGTTGTCCATGTCGGCCACCTTTGCCCTGACCGGACAGCATGCCTTGCTGCTGCGCGGCACCGAGGGCGAGCCCGTGGCCGATGCCCGGCGCACGCCCGCCATGGACGTATTCAATGCAGGCCAAACCACGCGCGTGCAAGCCCCGCAAGAAGGCACTTTGGGCCAATTGCCCGATTTACCCAGCACCGAAGCCACCGCTACTGCCGCCTATATTCAGCGCCTATTGAACGGCGACTTGCCCGTGCCAGCCCCCATTGCCCTGCAGCTTAGGCACATTATTAAAGAGGTCAAACCATGAAATTCACCCCTTTGACTCAAGGTCGATGCACTTTAGTGGGTGCGGGTCCGGGCGATCCCGAACTGCTGACGCTGAAAGCGGTTAAGGCGATTGCCAGTGCCACCGTGCTGCTGGTGGATGACCTGGTCAATGACGCGGTGTTGGCCCATGCCTCTCCCAACGCGCGCATTGTGCATGTCGGCAAGCGCGGGGGTTGCAAAAGCACGCCGCAGGCTTTTATCGACAAAATGATGATCACAGCCGTCCAAGACGGCGAACAGGTGGTGCGCCTGAAAGGTGGCGATCCGTTCATCTTTGGTCGGGGCGGCGAAGAAGTCGAGCATCTGCGGGCAGCGGGCATTGATGTGCAGGTGGTCAATGGCATCACCTCGGGTCTGGCGGGCTTGAGCAGCTTGGGCGCGCCCCTGACGCACCGAGAACACGCGCATGGTGTGGTGTTTGTTACGGGTCATGCCAAACCCGGCGACCACGGCACCGATTGGGTACAACTGGCTGCAACGGCTCGCCAAGCCAAGCTGACCCTGGTGATCTATATGGGGGTGAGCAGTCTAGCGCAAATCACCCACGGCCTACTGCAAGGTTTACCCGCGCACACGCCAGTGGCCATCGTGCAGCACGCCAGCTTGCCGCAACAACGCGAGGCGCTGACCACATTGGGTGAGTTAACCCACACCATGGCCCGCGAAGGGCTGCAAAGCCCCAGCATCATTGTCGTGGGGGATGTGGTGCAAGGCGCCAGGGCTTGGTCTGAACAACAAGCGCCAGGTGCTGCGCTGCGTGTGGCCTGAATCAGCCCCAGCTGCGCGTCAAAAGCTCATCAAGCGCATCGGAAACAATTTGCCCTTGATCGGTCAAGTTGACCGCACATGGCTCCAACTGATCCATAGCCACCGAAACGTTTCTTCACGCTCACAGGGGTCGGCACGCCGCAAGCCAGCCCCCCTTACACTCCTGACCCATGAATACATGGGATGTGGTGATTGTGGGTGCCGGGGCTGCCGGTTTGTTTTGCGCTGGCGTAGCGGGCCAGCGTGGCCTGAAGGTGCTGCTGCTGGACCACAGCGACAAGTTGGCCGAAAAGATCCGCATTTCGGGGGGCGGGCGCTGCAATTTCACCAACCGTTTGCTGGATGCATCGGCCCCGCAAAAGCATTTCATCAGCCAAAACCCGCACTTTTGCCGCTCAGCCTTGTCGCGCTACACCCCACAAGACTTCATTGACCTGGTGCAAAAACACGGCATCGCTTTTCACGAAAAACACAAAGGGCAGTTGTTTTGCGACCATTCGGCAGAGGACATCATTCGCATGTTGCTGAACGAATGTGAGGCCGGTGGCGTGACGATCCGAAGTGGTTGCGGAGTTCAATCCGTGCGTTCAAACACAGAATCTAGTGCGCCCACCCGTTACACCCTGACCACCTCTCAGGGTGAGGTGCAAACCAAGGCCTTGGTGGTGGCGACCGGGGGCATGTCGATTCCCAAAATCGGGGCCAGTGATTGGGGTTATCGCCTGGCCAGCCAGTTTGACTTGCGCCTGGTAGAACGCAAACCGGGCTTGGTGCCGCTGACTTTTGACGGTGCAGCCTGGACGCCCTATGCCCAATTGGCAGGTTTGGCACTGCCCGTGGGCATAGAGACCGGCGATAAAAAAGCCCGCATGCACTTTGACGAAGACCTGCTGTTCACGCACCGGGGTTTGTCGGGGCCTGGGGTGTTGCAAATTTCAAGCTATTGGCAAGAGGGCTCGCCCATCCGCCTTAATCTGGTGCCCGATGTGAATGTGCCCGCACGCTTGCAAGAGGCCAAGTTGCGATCCAAAAAACTGCTGGGCAACGAATTGGCCACTTGGGTACCCAGCCGCCTGGCCGAAGCCTGGGTCGGCCAAGACTCGGCCTTGCAGCGCACTGCGGCCGAGGTGCCCGACAAAGCCTTGAACAAACTGGCCGAGGCTTTGTCCAACTGGTGCCTCACGCCCACCGGTACTGAGGGTTACAAAAAGGCCGAAGTCACGCTGGGGGGCGTGGACACCCGCGACTTGTCTTCACAAACCATGGAGTCCAAGCAACCCGGTTTGTATTTCATTGGTGAAGTGGTGGATGTAACGGGCTGGTTGGGCGGCTACAACTTTCAGTGGGCTTGGGCCAGTGCCCATGCCTGTGCAACGGCTTTGCCTGGCCCAATCAGTAACTGAAGCGCCTGCCCAACTGTAAAAACAGGTTGTAGGCGTTGCCAGAGCCTCGGGCTGCGCCCAGATAAATGTCCCCGATTTTGCTGTCCACCGCAACAAACACCGTGCCGCTGTAGCGCCAGCGCATGACCTCGCTTTTGTACCAAGCATCGCCCGCCTCCAAGACGGTCCCCACATAGGTTTTCTGGTTGAACAAGCCCCCATCGGTGAGGCGATACATGTAAGTGCCGTGCACATGGGCCAGTTGATCCCCGGCCAATTGCCCCATGCGGTAGGCCCCCATGTTTTGAAAACCACCCAGGATCAACTGGCTGGGGGATCGGCAATTGCCACAGTTGAGGGTGGCGCGGTCCTGCGCCAGATTAAGACCCAGATTAAAGATATGCGAGCCCACGGTATGGGCCAGTTTGCCGCTCAAGCGTCCGCCGCTGTAAAGCGTGCCAGAAAAGCCACTCTCCAGACTGGCCCCTAAAAAATACCCGCGTGTCGGAAAACTGAACGAGTCCAATTGGTCCATCTGGAACTGTGCTTTCAGGCCCTGGTATTGCACCTGGTCGGTACTGGCAAAGTGGAGTGCGGACAAATCAGTGACCGTATCGAAAGTTCTGCGAATGGTATTGGTGGTGACCCCCAGCTTGATATTCGCTTGACGCTGGTAGTCATAAACCAATTGAGCACCCAGGGTTTGCACAGTCTGGTTGAAATAGGCCAATTTTTGACTGCCCTCTTGGTCCCTGGAGACAGCCGTTCGGTACAAGGGTAAATAATTGCGGTCCCAAGAGGCCCCGGCCTCCACGCTCCAGCCTCGTGACAGCGGCTGGATCAGGCGGGCGGCCAATTCAGACTGCGTGCCCATGCGGGCATCCAGGGAAAACTCCAGGCCGGATGGCGTCAGCCATGGTCGTCGGTAGCCGATCCCTGCCGTGAATTGGGTCACGCCATCCACTTCTGCGGAAAAGCCCAAAGTGGTCTTGAAAAAATGGGGGCTGTAAGGCTTTTCACGCACCGTCACGATCATTTTGTAGCGTGCGCCCTGCTGCTGCTCCAGGGCGTAACTGACTAAATCAAAATACCCACTGGTGTAAAGCTGATCCATGAAACGCTCGGCCTGTGTCGGCGAAAACTCTTGGTCCAGCAGGGGCGACAAAATGCTCTGGATATAACTTTCCGAGACATCTTTGTTGCCTTGCGCCTCAATCGCAACGATGCGTTTTTCACGCTGGTCAAACGCCAAACGCGGCGGGGCTTTGACTGTTGGTTGGGCTGCAAACACTTGACTCAATTGTGTCAACCTGTCCTGCACCAACACCAAGGCTTGCTCACCCCTCAACACAATCTCGGCGGCACGATTGAAATCTGCAAAACCAATGTCTTTGAGCATTGGCCGGACCAACACATCTTGCGGTCGTAACAAGGCCAAATTGCGCTTCTCGTTTTGCCGAATCAGAATGTCCAACATGCGGTTGGCCACCACCAGGGCGTGACTGGCTTGCTCGGTTCTGTCCTCGTTCGCGCCATCCGCCAATAACGAGGCCACGATCACGTCAGCGCCTTCACTGAGGGCGACTTCTATCGGTAAATTGGCCACCAGCCCCCCATCCACATAGGTCTCGCCCTCCACCTCGACCGGGGCAAACACGGCCGGTGCGGCCATGCTGGCCCGAATGGCCAGATGCAAGGCCCCCCGGTTAAAAACTTTCATCTCGCCATCGCGAAAACGGGTAGCCACCGCCCGAAAAGGGATCTTCAGATCATTGAAATCGACTTCAGGGGGTAAATGCACGGTCAAGGCCTGCAACAAAGCCAGAAACCGCTGTCCATCGCTCACGCCACGGGCAAAGCTGACCCCGCCATCCTTGATGCCGAACTCCAGCTCGACCGGGTACTTTTGCTGGTAATCGCGGGCCCTTGACGGCAACTCCAGGCGATTGATCTGGTCCAAGGCGACCTTGGCAGGGTCCAGACTGGCGACCATGCGTTCAATGTCATCGGTTGACATGCCACTGGCATACAAGCCCCCCACCACCGCGCCCATGCTGGTGCCCACGATTCGGGCAATCGGAATGCGGTCGCGCTCCAATTGGCGCAACACGGCCAAATGGGCGAAGCCTTTGGCCCCGCCACCCGCCAATACCACCACCACGGAAGGTGCGGGTGACACCATGGCTGGGGGCTGGGCTGATGGCGTGTTGAGGGGGGTTTGACCCCAGCAAACAGCGGTCCACAAGCCTAAAAACAGGTTCGCCATGGCTTTGATGGCGCCAAAAAACAGCACTGTGTCCGGTTTATAAGGGTTCATTTGGGCTTGATTTTAGGGACCTGCACCGCCAAACCGACTGTGGGAACAATTTCTACGCAAGGTCTTACTGGTTGAATTTTCCACCCGCAGCGTCTGGCGTCTCACAAAGTCTCCCCGAAAACCCGATGGACTGGGGCTATAATCTCAGGCTTTGCTGGCAAAACCCCGTCTGCCAAATACTAGTTCGTGACGGGGAAACCGCCGTTATCGGAGTGCAAGGCACGATCTTCCTTGCATTAGCGACCGGCACAAATTTTTGGAAAATTGATTCAATGACCACCATCCGCGTGAAAGAAAACGAGCCGTTTGACGTTGCCCTGCGCCGCTTCAAACGCACCATCGAAAAACTCGGCCTGCTGACCGACCTGCGTGCCCGCGAGTTCTACGAGAAGCCCACAACAGAGCGCAAGCGCAAAAAAGCAGCTGCCGTAAAGCGTCATTACAAACGCGTTCGCAGCATGCAATTGCCCAAGAAGATGTATTGATCTTCTTTTTGTACGACCCGCAAGGGTCTGCAAAAAAAGCCCGCTGGAGGACGCTCAAGCGGGCTTTGTCGTTTATACCTCCCCATTTCGACCCCACCAGGAGCCTCTCATGAGCCTGAAAGAACAAATCACCGAAGACATGAAAAACGCCATGCGGGCCAAAGATGCCGAGCGTCTGGGCACCATCCGCTTGCTGTTGTCGGCCATGAAGCAAAAAGAGGTCGATGAGCGGATCGAACTGGACGATGTGGCGGTCATTGCGATCGTGGACAAATTGATCAAACAGCGCAAAGACTCGATTGCCGCTTTTGAACAAGCCGCCCGGCAAGACCTTGCTGACAAGGAAAAAGCCGAAATGGTGGTGCTGGTGGGGTATTTGCCCGCCCGCATGTCGGCCCAAGAAGTGGCCACCGAAGTGAAAGCCATCGTGACCGAACTCGGCGCCAAAGGTCCGGGCGACATGGGCAAGGTCATGGGGGCGGTCAAAGCCCGCTTGGCCGGCAAAGCCGACATGGGTGAAGTGTCTGCGGCAGTCAAAGCGGCACTGACAGCTTAAGCCCTAACCAACCAGGGTATGTCACACCCGGCTTGACCGGGTGTCCATAGTGGCTACTTCTACATGCGTGAATCGTCCACACCAACAAGATGGATGCCCGATCAGGTCGGGCATGACAGGCCGGATAGGTGCCCGATCAAGCTGGACAGACCTTGCCGGGGGTGGCGGATTAGCGGATCGGGAGTTTAGCTACCGGCTACTTTCATGCGGTTGACCAAAATCGAACCTGTGGATTTGGCACCCATGTTGTAGGCATCCGCGCCTACGGCCTCTATGCCCATGAGCATGTCCTTCAGGTTTCCGGCGATCGTGATCTCGTGTACGGGGTAAGCAATCTGGCCGTTTTCCACCCAAAAACCACTGGCTCCACGGGAATAATCGCCGGTCACGTAGTTCACACCTTGGCCCATGAGCTCAATCACAAACAGTCCTGTGCCAAGTTTTTGCAACATGGCCTCCAGGTCGTCGCCCGCTTGGGTCAGGCGCGAGGTCAGGGTCAGGTTGTGCGATCCCCCGGCGTTGCCCGTGGTCTTCATGCCCAGTTTGCGCGCCGAGTAGCTGCTCAGGAAGTAACCCTCGACACGCCCGCCCTTGACCACTTTGCGTCTTACCGATCGCACGCCTTCGTCATCAAACGGTGAGCTGCCTTTCCCGCGCAAGATGAAAGGATCCTCTTCAATATCGATGTGCTTGGGAAAAACCTTTTTGCCCAGTGAATCGAGCAAAAAGCTGCTTTTTCGATACAGCGCCCCGCCACTCACCGCCTGGACAAAACCGCCCAGCAACCCTGCGGCCACTGGCGATTCGAACAAAACCGGGCATTCGGTCGTGGCGATCTTGCGGGCACCTAGGCGCGACAAAGCCCGCTCAGCGGCATAACGACCCACCACTTCAGGCGAGGCCAATTCGGTTGCCGATCGCATGGAGGTGTACCAAGCATCACGCTGCATTTCGGCGTTGCGGCCGGGCAATTTGGCAATGGGAGCCACCGAAACGCTGTGGCGCGAGCTGGCATATCCGCCCCGAAAGCCATGCGTGTGGGCGCTGAAAAAGTGGCTCTGCTGAGCCGAAACGGCTGCGCCATCGCTGTTGGTAATGCGGCGGCTGGTTTTCAGTGCTGCGGCCTCGCATTGCATGGCCAGACGAGCGGCTTCTTCGCTGTTGATGGACCAGGGGTGAAACAAGTCCAGATCGCGGTGGTTCGTCTCGATGTCGGCTTCGTCCGGCAGGCCGGCCGTGGGGTCTTCAGCGGTAAAGCGGGCAATGTCGTAGGCGGCTTGAACCGTCCGCTCAATCGCCGCTTTGGAAAAATCTGAGGTGCTGGCATTGCCCCGGCGATGGCCCATATAGACCGTCACGCCCAAGGATTTGTCACGGTTACGCTCCACGTTTTCCAGCTCGCCCTTGCGCACGCTGACCGACAGCCCGCAGCCCTCGGAGGCCTCGGCACCGGCATTGCTGGCCCCCAGCTTTTTGGCATGGTTCAAGGCGGTGTCGACCAATTCTTCGAAATGGTCACGCGAATAGCTGAACCCGTCGTGCGCATGCGCTGAGGAGCTTGGGGAAATGGACGCTGTTTGGACTTTGGTTTTTTTCACGTAAGGGTCTCAATGCATGTGGCAAACGCGCTGTTCGCGGTGGCCGCTATGATACTTGCCACCCAGCCTCTGCGCTGTCTTAGAGAACGAGTTCCCCCAGTCATGTCCCGTAAACCCAAAAAAGGCTATTTCGTCCGAGGTCAATTTGTTGCCGAAGGCAGCGATCTCGACCTGGAATACAAGCGCGAACTCAAAGGGGGTCTGGATGGCCCCAGCAGAACCGAACTCAAACGCGAGAGCACCGAGTTACAAGAACTTGGCACCGATTTACTCAGCTTGCGCAAAGACCTGATGGAGGGATTGAGCCTGCCCGATAAACTGGTCGATGGTTTGGCTGAAGCCAAACGCATCACCAACTTTGAAGGCAAACGCCGCCAAATGCAGTTCATTGGCAAGCAAATGCGTTTGCTCACCCCCGAAGCACTGCAATCGGTGCGCGAGGCACTGGACATTCAGCGCCTGGGCAGCGCCAAAGACACGCAAGCCTTGCACCTGGCAGAGGCTTGGCGCGACCGATTGATCGCCGACGATGCCGCTGTGGGTGAATGGATTGCTCACTATCCACAAACCGATATCCAGCAATTGAGGGCTCTGGTCCGCCAAGCCCGCAAAGATGCCGTACCGGTCTCCAATGCGGCGGTGTCGCAAGGCCTGGCCCCCCGGCAAAGCCGGTCTTATCGTGAACTTTTCAAACTGGTTCGGAGCGTTCTGACCGACGGCCAGAGCGACGAAACTTCAGAGGAGCCCGAAGATGAGTGACCCCCACACTCAACCCCTACACGACCCGGTGCGTATTGGCATTGTCTCCATCAGCGACAGGGCCAGCACTGGCGTTTACGAAGACAAAGGCCTGCCCGCACTGCAAGAATGGCTGGGCCGCGCAATGCTCAACCCCATCACGTTTGAGCCGCGCCTGATTCCGGACGAAAAAGACCGCATCAGCGCCACCTTGATTGAATTGGTCGATGCCGGTTGCAGCCTGGTGCTGACCACCGGCGGCACGGGCCCGGCTTTGCGCGATGTCACCCCCGAAGCCACTTTGGCCGTAGCCGACAAAGAAATGCCAGGCTTTGGCGAACAAATGCGCCAAATCAGCTTGAAGTTTGTCCCCACCGCTATTTTGTCGCGACAGGTGGCGGTGATCCGTGGACAAAGCCTGATCATCAATCTGCCAGGGCAACCTAAATCCATCGCCGAGACCCTTGAGGGCCTCAAAGACGCCGATGGCAAGCCCGTGGTACATGGGATTTTTGCCGCCGTGCCCTATTGCGTGGATCTGATTGGCGGCCCCTATATGGAAACACGCGACGAAGTCTGCAAGGCTTTCCGCCCCAAAACCGCCATTCGACCCGCACGCTGATCTTCATTTACAGCCCCTGATGCCCAACACCCAAGCCCCGCCGCCAAACGCCGAGCCTCTGCCGCTTTCAGGTTGGCGCTTGCGTTGGTACACGGTGATTTTTGAGGCCGATACGGTGGCAGGCAGGCGCTTCGACCTGGTCTTGATTGCCCTGATTTTGATCAGTATTTTGGTGGTCATGGCCGACAGCGTGCAACAACTGCATGCGGATTACGGCCTGCTTTTTACGACCGCTGAGTGGGTGCTCACCCTGCTTTTCACCTTCGAATACCTGGCCCGACTGGCCTGCAGCCCCAGGCCCATGCGTTACGCCACGAGTTTTTTTGGCGTGGTCGACTTGATCTCTGTTTTGCCCACCTATCTGGCATTGATATTCCCTGAGGTTTACGCCCTCATTGATGTGCGTGTGTTGCGGCTTTTGCGTGTATTTCGCATTCTCAAGTTGGCCGCTTATGTGAGCGAATACCAATCACTGGCCAATGCCTTGATTGCCAGCAGACGCAAGATTTTGGTGTTTTTATCGGCAGTACTCATGGTGGTTGTCATCATGGGCACCGTCATGTATGTGGTTGAAGGCCCAGCCAATGGCTTCACCAGCATCCCGACATCGGTTTATTGGGCCATTACCACCATGACCACGGTCGGCTTTGGTGACATCACGCCCAAAACCGATCTGGGCCGTTTGATCTCATCGGCCATGATGCTTTTGGGCTGGGGCACTCTGGCTGTGCCCACAGGCATCGTCACCGCTGAAATGACCAGCTTCAGGCTCAGCGCCAAAAACCTGCCCACGACCCGAACTTGTCACCAGTGCTTGAGTGAGGGGCATCTGGTTGACGCAAACTATTGTTTTAAATGCGGCGCTACATTGCCGGATTATTTGCACGAAAAACAGCCCTAACATGCCAGCTTGCGCTTGAATTAGCCAATTCAGCACCCTGTCTTTGGGTATAATCCACGTTTTTCGGCAAGAGCGACAGCAGCACCTCCGGCAAGACCACCGCCAACAGCGCGACGCCCCCATGCGGGCCGGTCATAGTTCCGCAAGGACTGCATTCCAAATGTTCGCCCAACACCTTGCCATTGCAGATTTAACGCCCATTTAAGGTGTTGATCTGTGCCTAAAAGCCCGCGCCGGGATATATTTGGCGCTGACTGTGTCCGTTTCCTTGTCTGTTTTGATGTACTGAGGTGTTCATGCCCGCTCAAAAGCCGAAGAAGCCTGCCCAGGCCCCTGCCAAATCCAAAATCGTTGCCAAAACTGCCGTTGCAAAAAAAGCCCCCGCGCCCAGCGCCAAGGCCAAAGCAACAAGCAAGGTGACTGCCAAAACTTCTGCCAAAAAGCCCGCCCCTGTGGCGAGCAAAGCAAAAGTCGCTGCCAAACCGGTAGCCAAAGCAGTCGCCAGCGCAGTCAAAGCCACGGCCACCCGGGCGACTCCTGCCAAGCCTGTGAAGAAAGCTGCCCCTGTGCCCGCCAAGAAATCTGAAGTCATTGAGAAAAAAACCACTGCCAAAGCCAAAGAGGTCGTGGCAGAAGTGGCAGTAAAAAAGCCCGCCAAAGCAGCCAAAGCCGCAGCGCCCGTTGAGGACAAAAAGCCTGCCGCCCCCAAAGTCCCGGTCAAAGCCACAGGTGCCAAACGCGGCCCCAAGAAAAAAGGCAGCATTGCCGAGCCCAGCCTGGACGATGATCTGGACATTGAAGCCGACCTCGAAGGCGAGCCCGCCGTCGAAACCGCCTCCGAAACAGGCGAAAAGGTCAAACCCCTGCGCATGAAAATCAGCAAGGCCAAAGAGCGCGCCTTGATGAAAGAATTCGGACTGGACGAAACCGTCCTGACCGAAGCCGAAATGAAACAGCGCCGCGACCGTCTGAAGGCACTGATCAAACTGGGCAAGACCCGCGGCTATTTGACCAACGGCGAAATCAGCGATCACCTGCCCGACAAGTTGGTGGATGCTGAAACACTCGAAGTGGTGATTGCCACCCTGAACGATCTGGGTGTTGCGGTGTACGAGCAAACGCCCGACGCCGAGAGCATGATCATCACGGACAACGCGCCGACCGGTTCGACCGAAGAAGAAGCCGAAGAAGCCGCTGAAGCCGCTTTGTCCACCGTGGACAGCGAATTTGGACGTACCACCGACCCCGTGCGCATGTACATGCGCGAAATGGGCACTGTGGAATTGCTGACCCGCGAAGGTGAAATCGAGATTGCCAAACGCATTGAAGGCGGCTTGATGGACATGATGGCCGCGATCAGCGCATCGCCCGCCACCATTGCCGAAATTTTGCGTCTGGCCGGTGAAATCCGCGAAGGCAAGATCGTTATTTCCACCGTAGTGGATGGTTTTGCCAACCTGAACGAAGCCGACGACTACGTGGCCGAAGAAGACTTCGACGAATTCGACGAAGCCGACGACGACGATGGCAAAGGCGGCTCCAAAGCCCTGACCAAGAAGCTTGAGGAGTTGAAAAACCAGGCCCTTGAACGCTTTGACCGGATCACCGAATACTTTGAAAAAGTACACAAGGTGTACGACAAGGAAGGCTGGGGTTCACCCGCTTATATTAAAGTGCAATCCTCTTTGTCTGAAGAGCTGATGACCATCCGCTTCACGGCCAAGACCATTGAGAAGCTGTGCGACATGGTGCGCGGTCAGGTCGACGATGTACGCAAGAAAGAGCGTGAATTGCGCCGCATCATTGTGGACAAATGCGGTTACCCGCAAGACTTGTTCATCGCCGATTTCAGCGGCCGCGACAAAAACGGCAAGCGCGTCGAGTCGCAGTTGCTTAACCTGAAGTGGATTGAGAAACAAGCTGCTGCCGGCAAGAGCTGGAGCGCCGTGATGGGCCGCAACATCCCTCCGGTGCAAGACCTCCAGCAAAAACTGATGGACTTGCAGTCCCAAGTGGTCGTTCCCCTGGACGAACTGAAAGACATCAACAAGCGCATGAATGCGGGTGAGCGCTCTTCGCGTGATGCTAAAAAAGAGATGATCGAGGCTAACTTGCGCCTGGTGATCTCGATCGCCAAGAAGTACACCAACCGGGGGCTGCAGTTCCTGGACCTGATTCAAGAGGGCAACATTGGCCTGATGAAGGCCGTGGACAAGTTTGAATACCGCCGGGGTTACAAGTTTTCGACCTATGCCACTTGGTGGATTCGTCAGGCCATCACCCGCTCCATTGCGGACCAGGCCCGCACCATCCGTATCCCGGTGCACATGATCGAGACCATCAACAAGATGAACCGCATTTCGCGCCAGCACTTGCAGGAATTCGGCTTTGAGCCCGATGCCTCCATCCTGGCCGAGAAGATGGAGATCCCGGAAGACAAAATCCGCAAGATCATGAAAATCGCCAAAGAGCCGATTTCCATGGAAACACCGATCGGCGATGACGATGACAGCCACCTGGGCGACTTCATTGAAGACAACACCCACACCGCCCCCATGGACGCTGCTTTGCAAGCGGGCCTGCGCGACGTGGTCAAAGACATCCTGGACAGCCTGACACCTCGCGAAGCCAAAGTGCTGCGCATGCGTTTCGGCATCGAGATGTCCACCGACCACACGCTGGAAGAAGTGGGCAAACAATTCGATGTGACCCGCGAACGCATCCGTCAGATTGAAGCCAAGGCGCTGCGCAAGCTCAAGCACCCCAGTCGCAGCGACAAACTGCGCAGTTTCATCGACACGATGTAAAGCCTCGGCTTTTTCAAAGCATCAAAGCCTCCTGACTGCAAAGTCGGGAGGCTTTTTTATCAACTGCGTATTTCTGACCATCGCGCCATTTCCTTGATGGGATCTGGTTTTACGGTCCACCCGCAAGTTTCAGCGCGACTGGGCCTTATTACCGTAGGGGCAGTGGTTGGGGCGCGGGCCGACTTGGGGGTGTAAGCGACAGGTATTGGGGCGTTTTTCATACACAGTGCAGCGCCGGGTTTTGGCATCCAGAAACTGGCAGTCGCCACTGGCTCGGCGGGCCAGGCTAAAAATGCTGTTTTTGAAGTTGAAGTGCTCGATCACCCCGGCTTTGGTCAGGCGTTTGGCGATCTGTTTGGGCTCGTCGTGCTCGGCCTCAAAAGGGTCTACCAAGTCCAGCCGCACCAAGTCGGCCAACTTGACCTCCACCGGCATGGTGCAGCAATTAGCCGCACATGTGTCGCAAAGACCTGCCCGATATCGGGTCCAAGTTTCGCAACGGTCAACATCTACAACGGCTATGGGTGATCTCATGCAGTGGATTATCCCTGCAGGCGAAAGCTCAGGCGGCCTGTGCCTCGCCCCAATAATGAAAAGTCATGGGCTTGGGGCCTGCCAGATACGCCGATTGGGTTTTGCAGACAAAACCTGCGGCATCCAGCAGGCCGGGAATGTCACGCCCCAAGTGGCAGCCACCCGCAAGCGTCCCCCACAAAGGTTGTAAGCGCTCTTGCCAGCGGCGCACCGAGGCATCAGGGGCCCGTCCATGTTCACAAAACAGCAATTTTCCGCCGGGCACCAGCACCCGACGCACCTCACTCAAAGCTTGCGCAGCGTCAGGAATCGAGCAAAGGGTGTAGGTGCACACCACGGTGTCAAAACTGGCGTCATCAGTCGGCAACTGCTCGGCAGAGAGCCCCATGAGTTCAACCTCGATACCGGCTAGGCGACTGCGTTTTTGAGCAAGGCGGTGCATTTGCAAAGCCGGGTCCACACCCACCAGACGGGTCACACGGCTGCGGTCATAAAACGCCAAATTGCGCCCGGTGCCCATGCCAATCTCCAGCACGCGGCCATGCGCACCGGGGACCACTTGGCGACGCTGTTGCTGAACCATGGGCATGCCGCAGGCCATATCAATCAGATAGGGCAACACCACACGGTCATACCAATTCATGCCAGTCCTTGTTTATTTGAAAGGATTTCAGCCCTTTTTGGCCACCAGGGTCAGGATGTCATAGCTGGCGACCATTTCACCCAGCTGGTTGGTGACCTCTACATCCCAGGCCACCACGCCCTGCCCCACCCCATTGGCGTCTTTTTTGTTACGGTCAATTTTGCGTTTAGCGGTCAGACGTGCCTGAATGGTGTCGCCAATGCCCACGGGTTTTACAAACCGCAAGGTGTCTAGGCCGTAGTTGGCCAGCACCGGACCGGGCGCGGGCGAGACAAACAGGCCCGCAGCGGCTGAAAGCACAAAGTAGCCGTGCGCAATGCGTTTGCCAAAAGGCGATTCCTTGGCCGCGATTTCGTCGAAGTGCATGTAGAAATAGTCGCCAGACAAGCCCCCGAAGGCCACGATATCGGCCTCACCTACAGTGCGCCGATGGGTGAGCAGGGACTCGCCAATTTGCAATTCTTCAAAATAACGGCGGAAGGGGTGAGTGCCGGTTTCAATCACTTTGGCCCCGCGCACATGTTCGCCTGTGATGGCCGCCAACATGGTGGGCGAGCCTTGCAAGGCGGTGCGCTGCATCAGGTGCTTGACCGCCCGAATGCCGCCCAGTTCTTCGCCGCCGCCAGAACGGCCAGGGCCGCCATGCTTGAGAGGGGGCAGCGGAGAGCCATGGCCCGTGGATTCCACGGCCGATTCGCGCTCAAGAATGTGTAAACGGCCATGCAAAGCAGCGGCCACAGGAACAACACAAGCGGCAATTTGCGGGTCTTTGGTCACCAGCGTGCCCACCAAACTGCCTTGTCCGCGAGCCGCCAATTGCAGCGCTTCGTCCAGGCCTTCATAAGGCATGAGGGTGCTGACCGGGCCGAACGCCTCGACGTCGTGAACGCTGTCGGTTTGCAGTGGGTTTTGGCACAGCAGCAAAGTGGGCTGAAAGAAAGCGCCTTGGGCCACACCCTCGCCTAAGGGGTTGAAGTCATGTCCGCCGCCAAAGACCAGTTCGGCACTTTGACGCAACAAGGCCACGCGTTCGGCCACGTCGGCTTGCTGGGCATGCGAAGCGAGTGCGCCCATCTTGACACCCTCGACCGAAGGGTCGCCCACCACCACTTTGGCCAATCGGGCTTTGAGTTTTTCAGCCACGGCATCCAGGTGCTGCCTGGGCACAATAACGCGGCGAATGGCGGTGCATTTTTGCCCAGCCTTACCCGTCATTTCCCTGAAAACTTCCCTCACAAACAAGTCAAACTCTTCGTCATCAGGGGTCACATCGGGCGCCAGAATGGCGCAATTGAGCGAGTCGGCCTCGGCATTGAACGGGATGCTGTTTTTCACCACATTGGGGTGCACACGCAGCTTGGCTGCGGTATCGGCCGAACCGGTAAAAGTGACGACATCCGATCCGTTCAGGCGGTCCAGTAAGTCGCCCGTGGAGCCAATCACCAGTTGCAAGGCACCCGCAGGCAAGATGCCCGACTGCTCGACCAAACGCACCATGGCCTCGGTCAGGTAACTGGTGGCGCTGGCTGGTTTGCCAATGCAGGGCATGCCCGCCAAAAAGCTGGGGGCAAACTTTTCGAGCAGTCCCCAAATCGGGAAGTTGAAAGCGTTGATGTGCACCGCAATGCCCCGCCGTGGCACCAATATGTGTGTGCCCGCAAAGCCGCCTTTTTTACCCAAAGGAAATGCCGGACCTTCATGGATCAGGTTGCCACTGGGTAACTCGTTGCTACCGATGCTTGAATAGGCAAACAAAGTACCCGCGCCGCCTTCAATGTCCACCCAGCTGTCAGCCCGCGTGGCCCCGGTGTGTGCCGATACGGCGTAAAGCAGTTCTTTGTGTTCACCCAGGTATTTGGCAAGGGCTTTCAGACGCAGGGCGCGCTCCTGAAAATCGAGTTTCAGCAAATTGGGCAAGCCCACGGTGCGCGCGTAATGCACGGCATCGCCAAAGTCGATGGCCTCGGCATGGGTCTGGGCAATCGTCTGCCCGTTGATGGCGCTGCGCAAGGCTTGCGCGGCTTGCTGCCCGATCCATTGACCGCCAATAAAACTTTGCAAAACTTGTGTCATAAATGCGCTTTCTGTGAGGTTCAAACTCGGCTTGCCTGAATTAACCAACCGATCGGTCGGTGAATTCTAGTTGGTTTGCCGGACTCTTGAGCTCAATTCAGGTTTCAAAAAGCAATAGCGCAAAGCAAATTTAATATGTATACTTATTAAATGCCATTCATTTGCATGCAACCCCCTGCTAAAGGAACCCCATGAGCACTGAACAAAAATCTCTTCCTGTCCTGATTGCTGGCGGCGGCATTGGCGGTTTGGCGGCCGCTTTGGCGCTGGTGCGACAGGGCTTTCATGTCATCGTGTTGGAACAAGCCCCGGAAATTGGTGAGATTGGCGCAGGCATCCAACTTGGTCCCAACGCATTCCATGCTTTTGACGCTTTGGGCATTGGCGAAAAAGCCCGTGGGCGTGCGGTCTACACCGATTACATGGTGATGCACGATGCGGTGGATGAGTATCAGGTTGGGAAAATCCCCACCGATGAAAAATTTCGCCAACGCTTTGGCAACCCGTACGCAGTGATACACCGCGCCGATGTGCATTTGTCCTTGCTCGAGGGTGCCCAGGAAACTGGTCAGGTTGAGTTTCATACTTCCACTCGGGTGGTGCGCATCGAACAAGACGACACAGGCGTGACGGTGTACGACCAACACGGTAAGGCTTCTAAAGGCGTGGCACTGATCGGCGCTGACGGCGTGAAATCGGTGGTGCGTGAGCAATTTGTGGCAGACCCGGCCCGCGTGACCGGCCATGTGGTGTACCGTGCCGTGGTGGAGAAAAAAGACTTCCCGGTCGATTTGCAATGGAATGCAGCCGCCATCTGGGTCGGTCCCAACTGCCACTTGGTGCATTACCCCCTACGCGGCGGCGAACAATACAACGTGGTGGTGACTTTTCACAGCCGACAACAAGAAGAATGGGGCGTGACCGAGGGCAGCAAGGAAGAAGTACAAAGTTACTTTCAGGGCATTTGTCCTAAAGCTCGCCAACTGATCGACTTGCCCAAAACCTGGAAACGCTGGGCCACCGCAGACCGCGAGCCCATTGGCCAATGGACATATGGCCGGGTCTCCCTGCTGGGTGATGCCGCCCATCCCACCACCCAATACATGGCACAAGGTGCTTGCATGGCTATGGAAGATGCCGTGACACTGGGTGAAGCCCTGCGCACAACCCACAACAACTGGCCCCAAGCACTCGACCTGTACCAACGTGCCCGTGTGGCTCGCACGGCGCGCATTGTGCTGTCCAGCCGCGAAATGGGCCGTATATACCACGCCAAGGGGGTTGAACGCTTGGTGCGCAACGACCTCTGGCGCGGCCGCAGCGCCGACCGTTTTTACGATGCCATGGAGTGGCTGTATGGCTGGAACGTAGGCAACTGCCTGGACGCTGCACACCATAACGCTTGAAGGAGACCCGCCACATGAACGATCTCGGACGCTTAGAAGACCTGCCCAAAGACTTTGTGCAAGACATGCGCAACTTGAACCTGGTGCCCCTGTGGCCCAGCCTGCGCGGTGTGATGCCGCCCAAAGTGCCTACTCGCCAGACCCAACCCACTTGCTGGGCCTACAAGGACATCAAACCCCTGCTGCTCAAAGCCGGTGAGCTCACCCCCATAGAAAAAGCCGAGCGCCGCGTGCTTGTGCTGGCCAACCCTGGCCACGGGCTCGAAAAAATGCAGGCCAGCGCTGCCATTTACTTGGGCATGCAATTGCTCATGCCCGGCGAGTGGGCCCCCAGCCACCGCCACACCCCCAATGCAGTGCGCATGGTGGTCGAGGGGGAAGGCGCTTGGACCACAGTGGAAGGCCAAAAATGCCCCATGAGCCGGGGTGACCTGATTTTGACGCCCACGGGCTTGTGGCATGAACACGGCCACGATGGCACCGAGCCCGTCATCTGGCTGGATGTGCTGGACTTGCCCTTGGTCTATTACATGGAGGCCAGCTACCACGTCAACGGTGGCCGCCAAACCGTGACGCCTGGCCAGGGCGAGGCTCGATATGCCCGTGGCGGTGTGGTGCCAACCCCAGTGTTTGAGCGCAGCAACAACGCCTACCCCTTGCTGCGTTATGCCTGGAAAGACACCCAAGCGGCTTTGCAAGCGCTGGCCGCTGACGAAGGCGCACCCGAGCAGGTGCAGGTCACCTACATCAACCCCGAGACCGGCGCTGATGCAGAAAACATTTTGGGCTTCCATGCGCTGATGCTGCGTCCAGGCCAGACCTTGCGCTTGGCTGCACGATCTCCCGCACAGGTGTTTCACGTCATCGAAGGCTCTGTACAAGCCCACATCGTGGCCAGCACTTTCACCCTGGCCGAAGCGGATACCTGCTGCGCCCCCGGCTACGAAGCCGTGACCCTGACCAACCTGAACGCCAACGCAGCGGCCTACCTCTTCATTGCCGACGAATCGCCCTTGCACCGCAAGCTGGGTGTTTACGAAAACCGGGGCTGAAGGCTCCTGACCTCATTCCTTTCCTATTCCCCTCCTGAAACCCCCACAATGACCTCCTATCTCTTTACTCCGCCCGCTGTTCAGTCCTTGGCCATTCGCGGTAAAACCGAGCGTTTTCCCATCAACCGTTTGTTCTTTGTAGGGCGCAATTACCATGCGCACGCGGTCGAAATGGGCAAGCCCGTAGACAAGTCCGTCGAGCGCCCTTTCTACTTCACCAAAGCACCCCAGACACTCACGCCCAGTGGGGCTACCGTGGCTTATCCGCCCGAAACCAAGAACTACCACTTCGAGATGGAAATGGTCATCGCCATTGGCAAAGCGGGTTTCGGGGTCAGCGCCGACCAAGCCCACGAGGTGATCTATGGCTATGCAGCGGGTCTGGACATGACGCGCCGCGACTTGCAACTGGTGGCGCGTGACAAAGGTCGCCCCTGGGATCTGGGCAAAGATGTGGAGCAATCGTCCGTGTGCACCGAGATCGTGCCCATGCCGGGCGTGGTGATCAGCCAAGGGGCCATTGCCCTGGAAGTCAACGGCCAAACCAAGCAGTCGTCCAATGTGGACAAACTGATCTGGGATGTGCGCGAAATCATCGCCGACTTGTCGTTGTTCTATCACCTGCAACCGGGCGACCTGATTTACACGGGTACCCCCGAGGGTGTGAATGCGGTGCTGCCGGGTGACAAAATCACGGGCCGGGTTGAAGGCGTGGCCGAGGTGGCACTGACCGTGGGTGCGGCTGAATAAAAGCAGCCACATTATTGAACGCCCGAACACCAGACAACAAAGGCACTGACCATGAAGCTTTACAACTTTTTCCGCAGCGGAACTTCGCACCGCCTGCGCATTGCACTCAACCTCAAGGGCCTCGCCACCGACTATGTGGCGGTGGACCTGCGGGTGGAGGCCCACCTGAAAGACGCTTTCAAGTCGGTCAACCCGCAACAACTGGTGCCTGCACTGGATACCGGGGAGCAGGTGTTGATTCAGTCACCCGCCATCATCGAATGGCTCGAAGAAACACACCCTACCCCTGCTTTGTTGCCCGCCAATGCCTCTGAGCGCGCTCATGTGCGCGCGCTGGCGGCCATTGTGGGCTGCGACATTCACCCGATCAACAACCGCCGGATTCTGGAAACCCTGCGCAAGCAGTTTGGGGCCAACGAAGAGGCCATCAACGCTTGGTGCGGCACCTGGATCAGTGCCGGATTTGACGCATACGAAGCGCTCATTGCTGCCGACACACGACGCGGGGTTTACAGCTTTGGCAACTCCCCTGGGTTAGCCGATGTGTATTTGATCCCTCAGGTAGAAAGCGCACGCCGCTTCAAGGTGGACTTGTCGCGCTGGCCCCTGATCAGCGCCATCGACAAAGCCTGCAACGAGTTGCCTGCTTTTCAACAGGCCGCTCCCATGGCCCAACCCGATGCCTGAAGTCTGAAACTTCCGCCGCATGAGCGGCTGGTTTTAGCCAAAGACTTCGGTATCGACCTCGCTGTTGGCTTGGGCGTTGTATCGGTTACCAGCCACAGTTTGTTGGTTGATCAGTGCCTCCAGACGAGCCAGTAAACTGGGTTCAAGCTGCACATCTACGGCGGCCAGATCGTCCAACAAATGCGGCACCGAGGTGGTACCGGGGATCGGGATGATGTGGGGCGCTTTGTGCAACAACCAAGCCAGGGCCAATTGGGCCGGCGAGCAACCGGCCTCTCGGGCCAACGCATGGTAAGCAGGCAAAAGAGCCAGGTTTGATGCGTGGTGCTCTGGGGTAAAGCGTGGCATGCTGCGGCGAATGTCTTTGGCATCGAAGTTGGCAACGTCCAACGGCGCACCGCACAAAAAACCACGCGCCACCGGACTGAACGCCACAAAGGCCGCACCCAGTTCTCGGCATGCTTGCAGAACAGCTATTTCCGGGTTACGTGTCCACAAAGAATATTCGGTTTGCACCGCCGCAATCGGGTGCACCGCATGGGCTTTGCGCAAGGTGTCGGCGGAGACTTCGGACAAGCCAACCGCCTGAATCTTGCCTTGCCGGACCAGGTCACTCAAAGCGCCCACACTGTCTTCGATGGGTACTTTTTTGTCCCATCGGTGCAAGTAATACAGATCAATCACATCGGTTTGCAATCGACGCAAAGCGTCTTCGCAGGTTTGACGAAGCGTCTCAGGGCGGCCATCGATCACCTTCACCTTTTGGCCATTGCCAGGGTCCACGCCTTGCATGCCGCACTTGCTGGCCAGCGTGAATTTTTGGCGGTGTGGCTTCAGGACTTTGCCCAGCAGGGTCTCATTGGCACCAAAGCCGTACAGGGCGGCCGTGTCAAAAAGGGTGACACCGTGGTCGAGTGCGGCGAGCAACACGCGTTCTGCTTGCTCGGTGTTAACGGGTGGGCCATAAGCGTGGCTAAGGTTCATGCAGCCTAGGCCGATGGCGCTGACACTGAAAGAGGCAATTTTTCTGTTTTTCATGCAGATATCTTAGACGCTCTCAGTGCACTCCATGAAAGGCTGGGAAATCAAAGCATCCGATCAATCGGTTGAAACGATCAGGTTCACGCGTGGCGCAAGAGGTGCCTGTCGGTCGGCAAGGGCCAGCACTGAAGCACCCAAAAATAACTGCCCGGGCGGTACGCCCAAGGCGGCTAAAGCATCGCGCACCTTCTGGGCTCGGCTTGCAGCCAAATCGCGCATGTCCGACTCGTCCACAGAGATAGAGGCCAACAACAGGGCCTCCATGTCGGCTTGGGGCAAATCCTTGATTAAACCAAGCACATTGCGTGGTTTGGGAACCGAGGACCGTCGGTAGGCTGACTTCAACAAGGCCAAATAGTCCTCAGCTTCAGCCTCAGCCTGAACCGGGACACCGGACTCAGCCCTGGGCACCGTCTGCGCTTGCCCACCGGATTCATCGGGTTCATCTTGCGCTGTGCCTGGTTTTTTCTCCGCGTTGACCCAGTCCAGCAATTTCATTCTGCGCAAAGCCTCGCGCTCGGTGTCCGAGTTGGCCTCGCCCACCACGGTCAAGTTCACACCCGGTTTGTCGATTAGCAGTTGCGCGACCCGCGCCAGTTTCTTCCTGTGATTGGCATCCAGCAAAGCACTGCCGGATTTGAAATCAATTTGCTCCAAACGCTCCTCACTGGCAAACGCACCCGCAATCAAACTCAAGGGCGAAAAAACGGCTTTGCCAATCAGGCCCACCACCAATTTCCACACAATGGCTCCGACTTTGAAATCCGGGTCCTGCAGAGAACCACTCACCGGTAAATTGATGTTGATCACCCCGTTTCGATCCGCCAGCAAGGTCACGGCCAGCTTGACCGGCAGATTGGGGGCATCTGGAAGGGTCGAGCGATCGCCAAAACGCAATTGGTTCAGCACAATCTTTTGACTGGCGTTCAGTTGCGCACGCTCATCAATGCGGTAGTTGACATCGGCAGACAGCTTGCCACGTTCAATGCCATAGCCTGCATATTTTTGGCTGTAGGGCGACAACTCAGGCAACTCCAGATCCCGAACTTTGCCTGTGACATTCAGTGCAACAGGCTGCGTGAAGGGGTGGATGCGGCCATTCACTTCCAGACTGGCCGACCCCTCCACCCGCCCCCGAAGGCTCAACTCGGCCAATGAGGCCGTCTTGGCATCTCGGTTTTGATTGGAAAATGCGCCCAGACTACCCGCCACATCAGACAACTTGGCCGAATAGTTGGGCCGTATGTAATGGTCAGAAAACAAAATTCGCCCGTTGACCAGCCCCAAGGGTCCCGATTCCAGCAAGGGCTGCGAAGCTGCGGTTTTTGCAGGGGGCAACTTCAACAGGTTTTGCCAGTTCAAATGGCCTGTGGAATCGATGTCGAGGTGGGCATAAAAATCATTGAGTGCCGTTTCAGAAACCTTCAAATGGGCCAGTTCACCTGATTTAAACCCCAGGTCAAGCCCCTTTAAATTGAGCGACTTGATGTCCAGCAGGGTTGCCCCATTAGGGCGAGTCATGGTTTGCAAATTGTCCAATGACAAGTGGCCTTTCAGCGTCATGTCCATGCCTGCTTTTGGCCAAGCCATGTCCAACGCACCTAGATATCCCACATCGGCGCGCTTCAAATCAAAATTGAGCCAATCCGCCCCATAAGGCGCAAGTGGATGAACCGGAAAACTTTCAATTTGCAGTTGCCCCTTGAGGTGCAAGGACCCTCCATGCTGCGGCACTGACGCAAGAGATGGCCATTGGATTGCCCCATCAAAACCCAAGCGCCCCATGGCGCGACCGGACTGGGCAGTTTGCAAGTCCAGCTTGAAGTTCGACCAAGCCGGGGTTTTGCCGCTGTACTGCCAAGGCCCTGTACTGAGGTGCACTTCTCGAACCTCCAGTTTGACCGAGCCCGGCACAAAACGGTCGTCCAGACTGAGCCCTCCACGGGTGATTTGCAGCGGCCCCAGGGCAAGCTCCCAAGCATCGGTTTTAGCTACCGCTTCAGTATTTCCAAGCTGAGCGGGGATCAGCCAATCTTCAAACATCCAGCGCCCCGTTGCGCTGCGTGAAAGCTTCAGGTCGGGCCGATGGATGCCCAGGCGCCCTGTTCGGACCCGCTGTCTGAAAATATCCACCTCCAGTTGCTCTATAGCCAGTTCGGCCATTGCCGCCTCAGGCTGACCGGGCAGACCCACGGCCATCGCCGTCACCCGGACCGAGGGGGCCTTGATCAGCAGATGTGGCGGCTCAGTGCCCTGCGCTGCCCGCCAATCCAGCGCCAGTTCTGCCGATAACTTGCCAGACAAGGCGGGCTGGAATCGCTCGGCCCAATAGCCAGCAGCACTTTGCAGCAGCAAGTCTTGCCCCTTGATATAGATTTGCGCACTCTTCAAATCGGTTGAGCCTTGCCACGACACAGGAACCCCATCGAGTTTGGCTTTGCCCGATAGCAGTGCAGGCGCCGCTTGAAGGGGGGGCCAATTCAGATTGCTGCTTTGGAAATCCAATTCATTCAGTGCCAAATTCACAGGCAAACGTGTCATGTCATCCTGCCAGCGCAACTCACCGCCTGCAATTTGAACAGTCTTCGCACCATATTGCGCATGCGCATTGACTGGGGTTGGACCGCGCTCCTCACTGGGCGTAAAAAACCCTTGTAAGCCCACCCAGTTGAATGCGCCAGAGGCATCACGCCTTAAATGGAGCACGGGTTTATCCAGACTCAGGCTGTCAAGTTTGACACTGGCTTCCAGCGGTCGCCAAGTATCGATCTTCAGTTGCATTGCCTCCCATTGCAGCAACGGCAGAGCGCTTTCGGCATTGGTTTTTTCTTGGAGTTTCAGCCGTTTCACGGCCAATTGGCCCGCCACCACCACTTCAGGGATTGCCTGCTGCTTGAAGTCGAGCGTGAGGTCCAGGTCCAACTCGCCATCGGCCAATCGAATGGGCCATGCCGCTGGCCAGTAGGGCAAATAGGCGGCGGCATTGAGTGCCTTGACCTGAAAGCGGGCTTGGGTGTGTCTGTCTTTTGCAAAGGGCCTTGTTTCTGCATCGGTATCAAACACCGCACCGTTGAGCTTGAATGCCAGATGCGGACGGGTGGCAACTTCACGCCTAGAGCCGATATTGCTTAAAAATGGCACACCGAGTTGCAACTCGGTCAATGCGTGCGTGACCGACTTGGGACTGTCGTGAAATTGAACACCGCCGCCCTCAATCCGGATATTGAACAAAGACATGCGCGGGATACCGGAGGTTTGATCTTGTGTATCAATCCATTGCTTCAGAACATCGTCGATGTCAAATTGACCCTGCCCACGGTAAGTCAAATGCAACTGAGGATTGCGCACCCAGATCGCATCGGCCACAGGGGCCCAATAAATGAGAGATTGCAAGCTCAAATTCACTTCAATCTCGTCAATCGTCAACTGCGGCTCTAGCATCGGCTCTGAAACTCCTGCCTTGCCAATGTGCAAACCCCGAACAAGCAAGGCCATGGACCACGGCCTGAAGTCCACCTGGGTCAATTTGACTGACCGCCCCAAGGCTTGCGAGCCCTGTTTTTCGATTTGCCATTGAACCCAGGGTGGCATTGCCAGCCAACTGACGCACCACAACAGCCCCACACCCAGCAAAGAAAAGATTGCCCAGCGCTGCCAGCGCTTCAGGAGGCCCAATTTCATAATGACAACTTTAAAAAACAACAAGGCCGATTCTCGTCGATCCGAGAAGAATTTTGTAACACCAAAGGAGCACACGCACTGTGCCAAAGCGCACTCAGGTGGTTTGAGTGGCTAGACCGATTTACAGCACCACTGGCCCGAGATCAGGCCGCCTGACTGAGGCAGGAGCCAGCTAGACCCCCAACGACCCCACCCATTGGGGCTTCGTGGTTTGCAAAACTACGGTAGTTTTGCCATCGGCTTCGTCGGTGCACGTTGGCTCAAATTAGCGCATGACATTGCAGGGCCGATCTCCCTGATTGGGAACTCCAACTTCTTTGAACTGGCGGTCGCCGTGATGCTGTCACTGGTGTAACTGGTCAACCGAAGCCACAGTTTTGGCGCAGCGGCAAAGTGAATGCTGTTGGGGCAATACTCAGGCCATTTGCCTAGTCCATTGCGGCAAAGGCGCCGATTTGCGCAATACGTCTTGATGCAACCAAATCGCACTCTTGCGGGCACGCGCAGCCACGGTTTCCAGGGGCAACTGCTGGTAATCGTCGTTGAACACTTCAAAACTGTAATCACCACGGTACCCAATTCGGTCAAGACGTAACACCAAATCAGCCAACTGCTCGCTGTGCACACCCTCGCCCGGAAAAACCCGAAAGGTGCGGGCGGTGGTCATGCGTTCTTCAAAGGTCGGGGTTTCTTGCCACATGAAATCGGACAACTGGACAAGAAAAATTTTTGAGGGGTCCAGTTCATCCATCGCCTCCAACGGCGTATTGGCAGCAAATACATGAAATGAATCCAGACCCAGCCCCAAATTGGGACAGTCGGCCCGACACACCACATCCCAACTGGTCGGAAATTCATTGACCGTCCGGCCCCAAGACAAGGCTTCATAGGCCACTTTGATGCCCAAGGGCACCGCCAGCATGGCCAGCTTTTTAAGATCGGCCGCTATCAAATCAAGGTCATCGGTCGCGTGACGCGAGGTGGATGAGCAAGCCAGCAAAACCTTGCTGCCCGTGGCCGCGCACATCTCCAACATGGCTTTGGCAATGTCTAACTTGTAACTGTGCAAGTGTCCTGATAAGCCTTCAAAGTCTCGCAGCACCTGAAAGCCCGTGGGACGCATGCCACTGGCGAGCACCTCGGCCGCTGCTGCCTTCACCCCACCTGGGTGAGTCACCAGGTCTCGGGCCATCAACATGACCTGCGAGAAGCCAGCTTCTTTCATGGCGGCCAGTTTGGCCTCTAAGGTGCCAGCCATGGTGATGGTGTCCATGCCATACCCGTCGAGCAAGTTCATAGCGGCTTTCCTTTATTTGTGCACGAGCTCAAAGGCGACAGAACCCAAAGTGTTGCGCGTCAAGGCACCCCGGTCTTCAGGGTGCAATTGGGTTGACTCTACAAACTCAACGCCCAAAGCCTTCAGAGCAGTCACGGCCTTGCCTACATCGGGCACCCCGAAACCAATGCGCTGTAAACATTCAGATGCGTCTTCGATGTCCATCCATGGTTCAGGCTCAACCAATTGCCACAAAAAGCTGCCGCAAGGACTTTTCATGAGTTTTCCTTTTGGCAAGATGCCAAAGCGTTCCTCGTCAGGAATCGTCGTGAAATCAAACATGTGCTCGTAATAGGTCAACCAATCTGCACTGCGGCTGGCACCGATGTACTGAACCACACCAAAATAGCTCATGCCTGCCAGTGCGGGCGGGTTCGGGTCGACCGTGGGAATGGGCTTGAAATCGATGTCGTAGATGGAAAATTCTTGCCAACGGTCCACAAAATAAAAGCGACTCCCACCGGGTCCATGAATGGCGGGTATGTGCAACTCCATGGCCTGCGCATGACTGCCCACACTCCAAGCCCCCAAATTCAGGCAACGCGTGTGCGATTTGAGTGCATCCTGCACCCGAAACGCCACTGCCGAAATAACGGGTTGCCCCTCTACCGTGCTGCTCACTCGGGCGTCATCCGGGTGGGCATTCACCACCAGGTTCATATCCCCCTGTCGGTACAGCGTGACCTCTCTCGAACGATGACGTGCCACGGGCCTGAAGCCCATGTTTTCGAGTACCTGCCCTAGTGCCTGTGGTCGGCTGGTGGCGTACTCAATGAATTCAATGCCGGCAATACCCAAACGGTTGGGCGTTTCCGGCACGGCTTCGCGGTCAACTTTATGCAGGTTCATCTTGGGTCTCCAAAGAGTCTGGCTTGCATGAAGGGGCTCAATAACTCAGCTTGGCCACGCTTCGCAACACATCAGCCGTTGTAGTCGGCAAATCAAAAAACTCCAGATAGGCGGGAATTTGCTCATAGAGCATGTCGGTGCCGATCTGTGTTCGGCAACCACGCGCTTGAGCTGCAGCCAAAAAAGCCGTGGTTTCGGCTTTCATCACGACTTCCCCCACAAAGGTATCGGGCGAGAGTCGGGACACATCCAAAGGCAGCGGATCGCCATCGTTCATGCCCATTGGAGTCGCATTGACCACCAGATCGTGGTCTACAGGATCATTGGAGCCGGTCAGCACATCCATCTGCGGGTAGTTCTCTTTGATCCGTCTAGCCAAAGCGGTACAAGTCTCGGTGTTTACATCAAAAAGACTGATGGCCGCAAGGCCTGCCCCGGCCAGCGAAGCCGCTATGGCACTGCCCACGCCTCCGGTGCCAACCACCAAGGCGCGTTTGCCCCCTAGGTTAAAACCTTTGCGTTGAACGCCACGCACAAAGCCCGAGCCATCGAACATGTCACCGACCAAACGGCCATCGCTCAAGCGTTTGACGGCATTGCAAGCCCCCGCCACCCGCACCGTGGGTGTGACCTCATCGAGCAAACCGACAGTGGTCACTTTGTGCGGCATGGTGATCAGGGCACCGGTGATGTTTTCGAGTGCGAAAACAGCTTTCAGAAACTGCGGGTAATGCTCGGGTTTGCAGCCCATGGGAACCACCACCGCATTGATACCCGATGTTTCAAAGTACGGGTTGTAGATCATTGGCGACTTGAAGGTATGCGTCGGGTAACCAATGTGGGCAATGAGTGATGTGTTGCCGTTGATCATGACCATGATTTTAGGTTTCAAGAGACTTCGCCGCAATGGCGGCAAAGTCCACAGGTTTACTTGCCCGTCTTTTGAGATGCAGAACGCACTTTTTCAATTTCACCCTGCAATTCCTTGACCAGATCCTGGCCCACAGTCACCCCATACTTGGCCGTGATCGGACGCATTTTGTCGCGTAACTTGGCCATTTCAGATTCGGGCAACTGAGACACTTGCATGCCATTTTTCTTCAGGTTTTCCAGAATGCTGGCCTCCAGGGCACGGGCTTTGTCACGTTGGAACATGGCCGATTCAGTCACAGCGTCAGCCACGATTTTTTTCTCGGCAGCCGACAGTTTTTCCCAGAATTTTTTACTGATGATGACCGATTGTGGGTTGTACTGGTGACCTGTTAATGCCAAGTGTTTTTGCACTTCGTAGAGCTTGGCACCGTTGATGGTGGCCACAGGATTTTCCTGGCCGTCAACTGCTTTTTGTTCCAGCGCCGCATACAACTCGGGGAACGGCAACGGTGTAGGGTTAGCACCCAATGCCTTGACCCAGTCCACGTTGATCGGGTTGGGAATCACACGCAGCTTCAGGCCCTCCAGGTCTTCTACTTTGTTGATAGCGCGCTTGCTGTTGGTGATATTGCGAAAACCGAGCTCATAAAAACCCAGTCCAATAATGCCCTTTTCATCGAGCTTGGCGTGCAACTTCTTGCCAAAAGGGCCGTCCACAGCGGCATCAGCCTCCTTGCCGGAACCGAACATGAAAGGGAAATCGAAGATGGCAAATTCTTTGACCTGAGAAGCAAAGATGCCCGAATTCATGGATGCCATCTCCAGTGTGCCGCCTTGAATGGCGGATACATTGGCCTGGTCACTTCCTAAAGCGCCCCCTGGGAAGACGTTGACTTTGATCTTGCCACCCGTTTGTTTTTCGACAATTTCCTTGAACTTTTCCATGCCCAGCACGATGGGATGACCGGCTGCGTTTTGGTTGGCAAACTTGATGGTTTTGTCTTGTGCCGACGAAATGCCCGCAGCGGCCAGTGCGACAGTGGCGATCAAGGTTTTGATGAACACACGTTTCATGAATTGTCTCCAGAAAATCAAACGAATCGGACGTACGCAAGCACTAGGCAGTTTGTCATCCGGCGTACCCGATCGGACGACATTACCGAAAATCAATAAAACCAGCGAGCGGGCACCATCACTAAAGCCGGGAAAGCCACCATGGCAAACATGATGATGAACTGGGCCACCATGAAGGGCATAACCCCACGCGTCACTTCGTCCATGCTGACCTTGCCCACCCCGGCCACAGCATTCAGCACTGTGCCCACGGGGGGTGTGATCAAACCAATGGCGTTGTTGATGATGAAAAGCACTCCGAAATAAACCGGGTCAATACCCGCCGCTTTAACCAACGGCATCAGGACCGGAGTCAAAAGCAATATCGTAGGCGTCATGTCCAATGCCGTGCCCACCACCATGGTGATGACCATGATGGCGAACATCAGTAACCGAGGGCTGTCCAGAATGGGCTGCAACAAAGTCACCAGTTGGCCGGGCAAATTAGCCACCGTGATCAACCAGGCCGAAACCATGGCAGCAGCCACCAAAAACATGACCACGGAACTGGTTTTGGCTGCAGACATGAACAAAGGCACCAAGGACTTGAAGCTCAGTTCGCCGTAAACAAAAGTTGAAATGAGCAAGGCATAGGTCGCTGCCACCACAGCCGCTTCGGTGGGGGTGAACACACCAAACTTCAAGCCAAACACCACAATCACCGGCAACACCAACGCCCAAGTGGCTTCTCGCAGTGCAAGCAAAATTTGACTTGCTGTTTGGCGCGGCGGCACTTGTACCCGTTCGCTCCGCGCCAGCCACCACCAAGTGATCCAGAGCGAGGCCCCGAGCATCAAACCAGGAACAATTCCCGCCAAAAACAATTTGGAAATGGACACGTTGCCTGCCACCCCGAAGATCACAAACCCGATGCTGGGTGGAATGACAGGGGCAATGATGCCAGCCGAGGCAATCAGGCCCGCCGATCTGGCTTTGTCATGTCCAGCCGCCACCATCATGGGCAAAAGCAAAGCGGTCAGCGCTGCGGCATCGGCCACAGCCGAACCGGAAAGCGCGGCCATGATCACGGCGGCCATGATGGTCACATAGCCCAACCCCCCCTTGATGTGACCGACACACGCCATGGCGAAGTTCACGATGCGCTTTGACAAACCACCCGCATTCATGATTTCACCTGCCAACATGAAAAAGGGCACCGCCAACAAAGGAAAGCTGTTGGACCCCTCAATCAAGTTTTGCGCCAAAATCTGGGCATCAAAAATGTCCATGTGCCACATCAAGGCCACACCGCACAGCAACAAGGAAAAGGCAATGGGAATGCCCAAGGCCATGGCACCGAGCAAGGACAACAAAAATACAGCGATTGTCATTTTTATTTCCTTGCGGCTAAGGTATTTGAGGAGGGCTCACCATGTGGAGACTCTTCAGACTCCTGAATCAGGACCAGGTCTTCATCTTTGATTTGCCCCGTGAGTAGCCCGATGAATTCGATCAAAATCATGAAGCCTCCGAGCAAAGAAAAAATAACTCCCGGCATGTAAATCCAGACCATTGAAACTTGCATGACCGCGCTGGTGGTATCCCAGTTAATGACCGCTTGGTCATAGGTCCCCTTAAAGAGCAAGCCACAAACGAACAGCATGAGCAAATGCGACAAACCCATGCAGAACTTTTTACCTTTGGGACCCAGTTTGCCCACCAGCATGTCGGTGCCCAAATGACCGTGCTCTTTAACAGCCACGATGGCCCCCATGAAAGTCATCCAGATAAACAGCCATCGCGACAACTCCTCGGAAAGCGTGATGCCTGAGTTGAAGCCATAGCGCATGACCACATTGCCAAACACCAAAACCACCATCACGGCGAGGCACAGCGCAATCACCCATTTGAGTAAGCTGCAACAGCCATCGATTAAGTTCTGCATCACCGCGATCTCCTTTTGAGCACACCCATTAATGTACGAACTGGTTAGTTTTTAATGGACTGGGGTTTATACTTATTCAAACTATAGAAAAATTGCTAGCTGTTATAGCGAAATTTGATGGCTTACAAATCGCAGAATCAATTCCACAACATGCTCGCGCTTAAGGGTTTGGGCTTTACCTTGGCTGACGCGGTCCTGAAAAATCACCCCGAAAGTATGGCGATTGGACACATTGAAAAACGTAAAGGCTGAAATGGCCGAGTGAATATCGACAGGGTCGAGTCCCGGGCGGAACACACCTTGCGCGATGCCCCGGTCGTACACAGCACGCACGGACTGGATCGCGTTTTGATTGAGTTGCTGAATGCTGGTGCTTTGGCGCAGGTAATCCCCACGCTGGATGTTTTCATTCATGACCAACCGTATAAAGTCCTCGTTGTCCCGATGGTGGTCGTAGGTGAATTCAACCAACCTGACCAATGCCTCAAGGGGCGGCAAATCGTCCAGATGCAAGTCAGATTCAATGGCTCGCATGCGCCGGTAGGCCTCCTCCAAAACGGCAAGATAAAGCCCATCCTTGCTGCCGAAGTAGTAATAGATCATGCGTTTGCTGGTGCGTGTAGCAGCGGCAATTTCGTCAATCCGCGCACCCGTCAAGCCTTTGTCAGCAAACTCGTGCGTGGCCACGGTCAGGATTTCGGCCATGGTGCGAGCAGGGTCGTTGGTGCGTCCGTTTTCCTTGGTCACAACGGGTATTGAATCTTTCATGCTTTGAGAATGTACCAGTTAGTTCATTTTCCAAGTATAGGCCGGACTGACTTGGATTCAAATGCGCGAAAGCGCTGATAATTTCTAAGCAGTGCATTCACCAAGGTTCAATGGGTTAACCGCAGCCATTCAACGCAACAATAAAAAAGTCTTATGAGCTGCAAAAGCATTTCAAATCAAAGCACACGCAAAAAGGATGCCCTGCTTGAGCAGCATGCGCACAAAACGGATTGAGCCGCCATGACGAATTCACAACTTCCCCTAGACCGGCGGGACTGGATCGCCGGGCTTGAAAAAGGCCTTCACATCATCGAAGCCTTTGATGCAGCCCATACCCGACTGACCGCCACCGAAATGGCCGAACGATGCGGGATGACGCGAACGGCCGCTAGGCGGTACCTCAAAACACTGACTTATCTGGGCTATGTCGGAACCGATGGCAAGCTTTATTGGTTGACCCCGCGAATCTTGCGACTTGGGCATGCCTACATTGAATCCGCCCGTCTGCCGCGACTGGTGCAACCATTTTTACAGCGCATCACTTCTGGAACCGAAGAAATCGCCTACCTAGGGGTATTGGATGGTGATGATGTGGTTTTCATTGCGCGCAGCGGCCTTCAACGGCACACAGCGAGTGGCTACATGCCCGGTACTCGCATGCCGACCCAAGTGACTGCCGCAGGCATGATCATGCTGGCCTTTGGTGATGAGTCTGATATGGACAAATGGCTAAATGCCCATGATCTGAGATCTTTTACGTCTTTCACAGTCGCCGACAAAGTAGCGCTTCGTGAAAGTTTGATTGGCTTCAAGCGTCAAGGCTGGGCGCTCTCAGAACAACAACTCGAGCTCAATTTTCGTGGCATCGCCGTTCCCTTGCTAGACCGAAAAAACAGAGTTCACGGTGCCATCAGCATGACCGTGCCGATGAACCGAGAAGAAACTGACCATGCACTGAATCGGCTGTTACCGGTCTTGCAAGAAGCGGCTCGGTCCTTGCGGCCGTTGCTCTAAAAACCGGGTCAGTGGGCCGCCTTCGCCTCGGTGGGGGTGTGGGCCCCTCCCAAAAACAAACGTTCCATTTGTGGGTCAGCCAGAATTTCGGCGGCCGATTTGTAAAGCACCAAGCGACCGGACTCCAGCGCAATTGCGTTGTCCGAATACTGGAGCGCACTCTTAACGTTTTGCTCCACCATCAGCACGGTGGTGCCCTGGTCAGCCAGTTTTCGCAGCAATTTAAAAACATCCTTTACCACGATGGGTGACAAGCCAATGGAAGGCTCGTCAATCAACAGGACTTTAGGCCGCAACAGCAAGGCTCTTCCGATTTCAAGTTGTTTTTGCTCGCCGCCCGACAAAGCCGAGGCACGCGAGTTCATGCGTTCCTTGACACGGGGAAAAAAGTCCAACACTTCAGGAATACGCTCGTGTGTGATCTTCATGCCCAGCGTGATCCCACCCAACTCTAAGTTTTCATAAACACTGAGTTGTCCAAATAGATTGCGTCCTTGAGGGACAAAGGCAATGCCTTCAGCCAACAAGGCTTTTTGAGTCGCGCCGGTGATGTCTTTGCCATTCAGCAATACGCGACCTTGACGGGGTTTAAGCAGGCCAAAAAGGGTTTTGAGTACAGTGGATTTACCAGCACCGTTAGGGCCAATCAACAGCGTGATTGAACCCCTGGGAACCTTGAAAGACAAGTTGTTAAGGATCATGAAATCCTTGTACCCGGCCACCACATCGTCAAACTCGATACAGGTGTCTGTGATTTGTATCGTCATCTCAGTTCCCCAAATAGGCGTCGAGCACTTGCTTATTGGCGCGAATTTCATCCGGTGTCCCGATCGCCAAAACTTCCCCCTCCACCATCACCATGATGCGGTGACACAAGTCCATGACAAAGTCCATGTTGTGTTCAATCACGACAAAACTGCCCTTGCGACTCCGATTCAACTCTTTGAGCAAGGTGCTGATACCGCCCACCAATGAGGGATTCACACCGGCACAGGGTTCATCGAGCAAAACCAGATCAGGCTCACTCATGAATGCCATGGCAATGTCCACCAGTTTTTGCTGTCCATAACTGAGTTCACCGGCCTTCTTGTCAGCCACATGTCGAATGCGAAATTGATCAATCAAGGCGTCGGCTTTGTCTCCTAAACCAGAGTCTTTGGGCGCAAACATGCGGCTGAACATACTGCCTTGATGCTCCTGGGCGGCCACGATCAGGTTGTCGCGAACGGTCATCTTGCCAAACACTTGCAGGGTTTGGAAGGTACGTCCCACGCCACGGCGATTCAGTGCCAAAGGCCCCAGTTGTGTGACGTCCTCGCCTTTGAGTTCTATCTTGCCTTCGTCGGGCACGATCTGGCCCAACATGCTGTTAAATAAAGTGGTCTTGCCAGAACCGTTCGGGCCAATCACGCCAAATATTTCTCCGGCACGCACCTCGAACGAAACACCACCTACGGCCTGTATCGCGCCATAAGCCTTCTTGATGTTGGTCACTTTAAGGACGGGCTGGATCATGCTTTGACTCCTGCAACTTCGCGGGCAGCCGAAGCTTCCCGTGATTGACGTCGGGCCTTGATGCGATCAGGGATGCTGAGCAAACCATCGGGCAACCAGATCATCAGCACCACGACCGCAAGACCAAAAACAAACAAATACCAAGCTTGCGCAAACCGCAGCCATTCTGGCAACACAACGCCCACCGCAGAGCCCAACACCGGTCCAAAGAAATAACCTGGCCCCCCCACAACGACCATCAAATACATCATGATGGACGCGCCCACAGTAAACAAGGCTGGATCGATGAACTGCACTTGCGCCGCATACAACCCGCCTGCAACACCCGCGTAAACGGCGCCAATAGCAAAGCTCAATAAGGTGTAGCCGCGGGTGTCAATGCCTAGGCTCTCAGCGCGTATCGGGTTATCACGCAAGGCCGTAAAGGCCTTGCCCCAAGGTGAATTCAGCAGTCCCCACAAAAGCAGCGCCAGCACCAGGGTAAAGGTCAACACCAAATAGTAGTAGGCCAAATTGCCATCGAAACTGATCCCCCCCAAACTCGGGCGAGCGATGTTATTGATGCCATAGGTTCCACCGGTCAACCACTCTTCGTTGCGCATCACCAACCACAAGGCGGTATTGAAACCCAAGGTGGCAAAAGCCAGATAAATAGTCTGTACACGCAAAGCTGGAAAACCCAGTGCCAAACCAACCACAAAACAAAACAATGCCGCCATGGGCAGGCCAAACCAGAAGCTCAAGCCCGCTTTTAGGCAGATTGCAACGGTGTAGGCACCTATGCCAAAGAAAGCGGCATGACCCAAAGACTTTTGACCGGCATAACCGACTGTGAGGTTCAAACCCATGGTGGCGATGATGAACACCAACCAAGTGGTGAACATGTGGATGCCATAATTTTTGAGGAAGTTGGGGATCAAAATCACTGCAGCCAAAGCAATCAGTGCAAAAAGAAGGTTCAGCTTTTTCATACTTTGCGCTCCTCTTTTTTACCGAGCAAGCCTTGTGGCTTGAACAAAATGACGATCATGAAGAGGATCAAAGCCACCGCATCTTTGTAGGCAGCCGAAATGTAGGCTGCCGCCAAGTTTTCGCTCACACCCACCAGCAAGCCCCCCACCAACGCACCCCGCGAGTTATTGAAGCCGCCAATGATGGCCGCAAAAAAAGCTTTGGTACCCAAGCCTTCGCCCATATCGAACTTGGCCAAATAAGTAGGCGTCACCAACAAGGCCGCTGCGGCTGCCAGGATGGCATTGATGGCAAAAGTGTAGAAAATCATTCGGGGTACATTGATCCCCAAGACCGAAGCGCTTTCGGTGTTTTGCGCCACCGCCTGCATGGCGCGACCGGTGACCGTCTTGCTCAAAAAGGCCTGCGTGAACAGAACCAGCAACATGGCAAATGCGAAGGTGCCTACGTCAGTGGCCGAGAACCTGACACCGGCCACCTCAAAAATAAAATCTGGAAAGACTTGCGGGAAAGGATGCGGCTCGGCGCTGTAACCGGCACGCACACCGTTACGCATGGCAATCGAAAGTCCAATGGTGGCCACCACGATGGGCATCATCCCGAACTTGAAAAGTGGGTCAACCAAGCCACGTTTAAAAAACCAACCCAGTACAACGACCGTTAAAACAATGCTCAAAGCAAATGCAAAATAAAGCGACAAGCCTGAGCCCAACAGCATCACCATCATGAAAGCGGGCAGCATCACGAATTCGCCTTGTGCAAAGTTGATGGTGCCCGAGGCTTGCCACAACAAGGTAAAGCCCAAAGCAACGAGCGCATAGATACTTCCAGTGGCCATGCCACTGAAGAAAAGCTGGAAAAAATCGGTCATGGGGTGAGCTCCGAATCAAGACCTGTCTACGTATAAAAGCACTTCAGCACACTTTCTTATCGGACTGACCTAAAAAAATGGGTGGATCCATTCGCATGGATCCACCCATTCATTGACAGACCTTACTTCTTGGCTGTGAGTGGTGGCAAAGTGGTACTGATCACGGGCTGACCGTTTCTCACCTCGACCAAGAAGCTTTCCCGATCCAGATCACCCTTGTCGTCAAAACACACATCCATCAAGATGCCGGGGTGCTGTTTGGTGCTGAAGCAGCTGTTTCTGATCGCAGCGGCTACGGCCTTGCGGTCCAACTTGCCTACTTTTTCTATGGCCGCTTTCAAAACATACATGCCGGTGTAGCCTTTGATACCGTTGTGGTCAGATTCCGACTTGTATTCGGCTTTGTATTTGGCACCGAATGCCTTGAATTGGGGAGCGTCCACAGTCAAGCCGACGTGGGCCAAGGCACCATTGGCCGATTCGCCTGCCAACTCGATGACTTTTTGTCCGGTCAAAGTAGTTTCACCAATCAGCATTTTCTTCACGCCTTGCTTGCGGAATTCGCGCAGGGCTCGGGCAGACTCTTCTTCGTTGGTGTACACAAAGATGGCATCGGCATCGGTCTGCTTGGCTTTGAGCACAGCCGCTGAAAAGTCCACCTGCCCTGCATCGGTCGAGATATCTGCCACGATCTTGGTGTTGGTGCCCTCGAGCAGTTTGGTCAAGGTGTCACGCCCGCCTTTGCCGAAGTCGTTGTTCACATAAACAATGGCCAATGTCTTGGCTTTGCTGTTGATGAATTTAGCCAACTTGGGGAAAGAAATACTTTGCCCGAATGCAGTGCGAAACACATAGGGGTTCCCTTGTGCCGTAATTGCTGCCGCTTCTCCGCCCGTAAAGTTGGGCGTTTCACCTCGCTTGGATTCCGCCATCGACACCATGATGGAGCCGGAATAAACAGGGCCAAAAATGGCGAATACATCGTTATCAACGGCTTTTTGTGTCAAGCCTTTGGCCACCCCTGGATTGGTCTGGGTGTCCTCGGTGGTGTAGCTGATTTTCTTGCCCAAAATACCACCTGCAGCATTGATTTCTTTGATGGCCATTTCGGTGCCATTTTTGAACAGCGTGCCTGCGGTTGTACCGGGCCCAGACAATTCAACAATATTGGCAATTTTGATGTCCTGCGATTGCGCCATGCCGGACACGGCCAAAGCAGCGCAAACAGCCAGAGTTTTTAAAACAGCTTTCACAGAGGTCTCCTAAGGGTTTGAATCAGGCCTGTAGGCAAGGCCAGGGTTGAGAAACTTTTCATCATGCGGTTTGAGAGAAGTTGAAATGTAGTGCTGAATTTAAAAACCATTTCAAATCTTGAATTCAATATGTTCGATCATCAATTCTTTTTGCGCGATTATCGAACGTATTAGGGGTTAAACCCGAGCTTACTGACCACTTTCAAGGCATGTTGCGTGGCCAGATGTGCAAAAACCAAGCCCGGGCCAATCGTGATGCCGGGTGCCGGGTAGACACCGCCCATGATGGAATTCATATCGTTGCCTACGGCATACAAACCTGCAAGGGTCTGCCCTTCTGCGTCAAGCACTTGCGCATGTTCATTGGTCTGCAAGCCTTGTGCTGCACCAATATCGCCGGGGTAAAGCTTGACGGCGTAATACGGCCCCTCGATCAGGGGACCTAGATTGGGATTGGGCCCGCCTGCTGCAGCATCGCCAATGTTTTGCTGGTAGGCCGTGACGCCACGTTGAAACTGCTCATCAATGCCTGTTTGGGCGAATGCATTGTTTTGCGCAACCGATCGGGTCAAACCTTCTGCCGATATACCGAGCTTTTGCGCCAACTCAATCAGTGTTGAACCTTCGGTCAAATAACCGTCTGCCAAAAACGGGCGCAAGCCTTTGCCCCCAGGTCGGACCATGCCCATGCCGTATTGACGCAAGGCTTTGGCATCGGCAATCAAATAAGCCGGAACCGAGGGATTGCTCTTGTGGGCAGCCTGCATGCCCAAAGCGAACAAGTGGTACGAGGTACTCTCGTTCAAGAAGCGCTCCCCCGCTTGGTTGACAGTGATCATGCCGGGCTTGGCGCGGTCCATCACAAAGTGAGGGAAAACAGCCCGGCTGCCATCTGCGCGTTGACGCAGCGATACTGGGG
>Ga0255128_1000054_pt1 | contig 39806 bp, 37 predicted proteins | sample Law_Miss_RepC_8d_FD_188562 | JGI IMG/M metagenome (GOLD analysis project Ga0255128, IMG submission 188562) | Freshwater microbial communities from St. Lawrence River, New York, United States - Law_Miss_RepC_8d | ecosystem: Environmental > Aquatic > Freshwater > River | place: USA: New York... | reverse complement strand
TATGAAAACCCAATTTCCAATGACTCGTCGCACCCTAGGCTGGTGCTCAGTTGCATTGCTTTCGGCCAGCATGGTTTGCTTGCCCTTGCAAGCACAGGCCCAATCGCGCAAAGACACCGTGGTGCTGGGCATGATTTTGGAGCCCACCAGTCTGGACCCGACCATGGCCCCTGCTGCGGCCATTGGCGAAGTGGTGCACTACAACATTCTGGAGGGCTTGACCAAGATCAACCCAGATGGCTCGATTAGCCCCTTACTGGCCGAGAGCTGGAACATGGACGCGGACGGCAAAGCCTACACATTCAAGCTGCGCAAGGGCGTGAAGTTTCAGGACGGTGCCAGCTTCGATTCTGCTGCGGTCAAGTTCAGTTTTGATCGGGCAAAAGACCCTAAAAGCACCAACAAGGCCAAAGGCGCTGTGTTCAACAACATCAGCCACATTGCCACACCCGATGCGCACACGGTGGTCATTGTGTTGAACAACCCGGATGGCAATTTCTTGTTCCGCATGGGCGAGAACACAGCGGTCATCTTGCACCCCGACAGTGCGGCCAACGCAGCGACCAAACCCATAGGAACCGGGCCCTACAAATTGGACAGCTGGGCCAAGGGCACAGCTGTAACTTTGACCCAATGGGAGGGTTTCCGTGACACCAAAGCCATCAAGGTCAAGAAAGTCACTTTCCGTTTCATCAACGATTCCGCAGCGCAAGTGGCGGCTTTGCTGGCCGGAGACATTGACGGCATGCCCCGCTTCCAGTCGCCGCAAAGCCTGAAGCAGTTTCAGGCCGACAAACGGTTCATGGTTGAACTGGGCAGCACGGCGGGCAAGGGCATCATGACCATCAACAACCGTAAAAAACCGTTTGACGATGTGCGCGTGCGCCGAGCCTTGTCGCATGCTATTGACAAAAAAGCGTTCATTGACGGTGTGTTTGAAGGCTTGGCCAAACCCATTGGCAGCCACATGGCGCCCACTGATGCAGGTTATGTGGAGTTGAGTGGCTTGTATGCCTATGACCCCGAAAAAGCCAAAGCCTTGCTCAAAGAAGCCGGGGTGCAGACACCTTTGAATGTGACCTTGACTTTGCCCCCGCCGCCCTATGCCCGAAAGGGTGGAGAAATTTTGGCGGCCCAATTGGCCAAGGTTGGCATCGTGGCCAAAATTGAAAACGTCGAGTGGGCCCAATGGCTGGGCGGCACCTTCAAGGGCAACTTTGACCTCACGGTCATCAACCACGTCGAGCCGCTCGATTACATGGCCTATGCCAACCCGCAGTATTACTGGGGCTACGACAGCAAGGCGTTCCGAGATTTGGCCGCCAAGCACTCATCCACTACGGCAGCGAAAGAGCGCACACAGTTGTTTGGCGACATGCAGCGCATGATTGCCAAAGATGCGGTCAACGTCTTTTTGTTCAATGCGTCCAACACAGCGGTCTACCGCAAAGGGCTCAAAGGACTGTGGTCAAGTTCGCCTATTTTTGCGAACGACATGTCGGCAGTTTCCTGGCAATAAATTGAGGACCTGCCCAAACCGGCCAGAAAAGCTTGCTATAATTAAATTCGTGATGCGGCTGTAGCTCAGCTGGATAGAGTACTTGGCTACGAACCAAGGGGTCGTGGGTTCGATTCCTGCCAGCCGCACCAAAAATTAGAAAGCCCACAACGAAAGTTGTGGGCTTTTTCTATTTCCAGCTGCCTATCATGGGCCTCCGACGGTGCTTTTGAACCTTCTGATATGAGCAAAGCCTTCACCAAAGAATCAGATGGCGATGACGACGAAGACCTGGGTCTACCGGCGTTACCCACAGGTGCGCGCAATTACATGACGCCTGCGGGTTACGCGCGTTTAAGGGCCGAATTGTTTGGATTGATCGATGATGAACGCCCCAAAGTGGTCGAAATTGTCCATTGGGCGGCCAGCAACGGCGACCGATCTGAAAATGGCGATTACATCTACGGCAAAAAGCGCTTGCGCGAAATTGACCGACGCATACGCTTTTTGACCAAGCGTCTTGAGGTCGCCGAAGTGGTAGACCCGGCCGTTCACCATGGCAGTGATTTGGTTTTTTTTGGGGCAACGGTCACTTATGCAGAAGCCTCAGGCACAGAGCGCACGGTCACAATTTTGGGAATAGACGAGGCGGACAGCCTGCAAGGGCAGGTCAGTTGGGTCTCTCCGATAGCGCGCACATTGCTCAAAGCGCGTGAGGGTGATGAACTTCGATTGATCACGCCTGCGGGCGTGGTCGACATTGAGGTCTTGACGGTCAAGTATCCTGCGCCTACTTGAGTCAGGTATTTTCTTATCCTCGTGTGAGTCAACCGGCAGAGTTACCCTTATTGCTTTGGCGCTCAGCTTGGATCACAGAGGGTGTGCGTTTAAGGTGCCGGAGCACTTGCTCCAAGTGAGATGTGTCCCGAACGGCGATGACAAACTTCAGTTCAACGGTGTCAAGTGGGGTTTCTTGACCCATGTCGACATGCACGATGTCGGTTTCGGCAATGGCCAAAGCCCCGGCGACTCTGGCCAATACGCCTTTGCCATTGACCACGGTGACGTTCACATGGGTTTCAAAACTGCGCACCAGTTCATCGGACCACTCCACCCCAATGAAGCGTTCTTTGTCTTTGTATTCGAGCTTTTTTGCGGAGGCGCAGTCACGGGTATGCACTGCCAAGCCTTCGCCGCGGCCTAGATAACCCACAATTTCGTCGCCTGGCAAGGGGCGGCAGCAGCGTGAGTAGACCACCGAGGCATTTTCACTCCCATCTAAAGTGATGGCCCCTTGCGAGATCGACTCATGCGCCGTAAAACGCTCACGGGTCAGCAACAAAGCATCGGGTTTTTGACCCCTTTCTGAGAGCAAGGCCACCAAGCGTTTGGCCACAATGGTGGCAATGCGCTTGCCCAAGCCAATGTCCATCAGCAGATCTTGTTGGCTGCGGTTGCCCGTGAAGCGCAACAATTTTTCCCACAAACCTTGATTGCGTTCGTCATTGACAGGCAATTTGTCGATGCCTTCTGCTCGAAGCGATTGGGTCAACAGCTTTTCACCCAGCTCAACAGACTCTGTCTGGGCCATGGTTTTGAGATGGTGGCGAATTTTCGAGCGGGCGCGTCCTGTGCGCACAAACCCAAGCCATGCCGGGTTGGGTGCTGAAACGGGGGCGGTGATCACTTCGATCACATCACCATTTTTGAGTTCGGTGCGCAAAGGGACTTGATCGCCGTTGATGCGCGCAGCCATGGCGTGATCACCGACGCTGCTGTGAATGGCGTAAGCAAAGTCCACCACTGTGGCACCCCGTGGAAGGGCCATGATCTGGCTCTTTGGGGTAAAAACATACACCGCATCCGGGAATAAATCGACTTTGACATGGTCCCAAAACTCGGCCGCATCACGGGTTTCGGTCTGAATGTCCAGCAGAGACTGCAGCCATTGCGTGCCCAAACGCTCTGATTGGGCGCTGGCAGACTCGTGTTCTTTGTAGAGCCAATGGGCTGCGACACCCGATTCAGCCACCAAGTGCATGGCTTCGGTGCGCATTTGAAATTCCACGTTCACACCCGATGGCCCCACCAAGGTGGTGTGCAGCGACTGGTAGCCGTTGACCTTGGCAATGGCTATGTGGTCTTTGAATTTGCCTGGAACAGGTTTGTAGATCTGGTGCAACCAACCCAGCGCGGTGTAGCAATCAATCACTGAAGGGACGATGACCCTGAACCCATAAATATCGGTGACTTGGGCAAAGCTCAGGTGTTTTTCATCCATCTTTTTGTAGATGGAGTAAAGGGTTTTCTCTCGACCGCTGATGCGAACGTCCATTTTGGCTTGAGCAAAAACGGTTTCTACGTCAGCGCGCACCTTTTGAATCAAATCGCGCCTGCGGTTGCGCGCCCGGGAAACGGCTTTGGTCAACACCGCATAGCGCCAAGGCAAGAGGTGTTTGAAAGACAGGTCTTGCAGCTCCCGGTAAATCTGGTTCAGGCCCAATCGGTGTGCTATCGGGGCATAAATTTCTAGCGTTTCAGAGGCGATGCGGGCCCATTTGCTGCGGGGCATGTCCGACATGGTGCGCATGTTATGACTGCGGTCCGCCAGCTTGATCAGGATGACCCGAACATCACGGGCCATGGCCAGAAGCATCTTGCGAAATGATTCAGCCTGGTTTTCCTCGCGGGTATTGAACTCCAATTTGTCCAACTTGGTGAGGCCGTCCACCAATTCGGCCACCGGAGAGCCAAAACGCTCGATCAACTCGATTTTGGTGACACCACAATCTTCCATCGCGTCGTGCAATAAGGCAGCCGCCAAGGCCTGTGCGTCCAGTTTCCACTCAGTGCACAAAACGGCAACGGCAATGGGATGGGTGATGTAAGGCTCGCCACTTTTGCGCATTTGGCCCAAATGGGCTTCGTCAGAAAATTTGTACGCACGGCGCACCATGTCCGTTTCGGCTTCGCTCAAGTAGCCCAGCTGGGCCTCCAGCAGGGCAAAGCTGGCCGCAGCCGCATTGGCCACAGCAGGTGTCACGGTCTTTGCTGGACCCTTTGCAACTTTCAAAGATGGAGTATTAACGGAGCGCATGTGATCAATGTACCGCAAGGGTTACGGGCTTTTTGAACAGGCGAAAAAAAAGCCCCACGAATGGAGCTTTTTTGCATCGGCAAATGCCGGTAAGGATTTCAGGTCACGCGTTTGAGCATTTCGATGCCCACTTTGCCTGCTGCAATTTCACGCAGGGCGGTCACGCCTGGCTTGTTTTTGCTTTCGATGCGGGGCGTATGGCCTTGGCTGAGCATGCGGGCACGGTAGGTTGCGGCCAAAACCAGCTGAAAGCGGTTAGGGATTTGTTCCAGGCAATCTTCAACAGTAATGCGGGCCATGATGGTTTTCCTTGAGAAATTCTGAGCGTGATTCAAGCAATTTTGAGCGCTTGGAAGGTGTCAGGCCGTGCTCGGCGCTGGACGTGGTACTTGAGCCGCTGGGCGTGAACAACCGCTTTGAGGTCAAACAGGGCACGGTCAAAAACTTCGTTGATTATAACGAAGTCGAATTCTTTGGCCTGCGCCATCTCTACAGCAGCGTTTTGTAGCCGTAATTCAATAATTTCGGGGGTGTCTTCGCCCCGGCGCTCTAGGCGGGAACGAAGCTCTTCCCAGCTAGGGGGTAAGATAAAGATGAGGACTGCGTTGGCATACATTTTTTTGATTTGCAGGGCACCTTGGTAATCAATCTCCAGAATCACGTCGGCACCTTGGGCCATACGGTCTTCAATCATCTTTTTAGAGGTGCCATAGCGCTGGCCATGGACGTGCGCCCATTCAACAAAGGCATTGCCCAACACCATGGCATCAAATTCCTGGGCTGACGCAAAAAAGTACTCCCGCCCGTGCTTTTCTTGCCCTCGGGGCTGGCGGGTGGTGTGCGACACGGTGGGTTGAACTCGCGAGTCCAACTCCATCAGAGCCTTGACCAGACTGGATTTGCCTGCCCCGCTGGGGGCGGCCACGACAAAGAGGTTTCCGGGGTAATCCATGGGGGTGTCTTTATTCGATGTTTTGTACCTGTTCGCGCATTTGCTCGATCAACACTTTCATGTCCACCGAAATACGGGTCATTTCGAGTACCGCCGATTTGGAACCCAATGTGTTGGCTTCGCGGTGCAGTTCCTGGATCAAAAAGTCCAAGCGCTTGCCTATATCGCCGCCCTTGTCGAGCAATCTGGAGATTTCGTCCAAATGTGAGCGTAAGCGGGTCAGCTCTTCTGCCACGTCAATCCGAATGGCAAAAGAGGTGGCTTCGGTCAAGGCGCGGTCTTGAGCCGCCTCGGGGAGGTGGTTGCCATCGGCCAAGGCCATGGCCTCTTTCCAGCGTTCCAGAAAACGTGCGCGTTGTTGCTCAACCAGTTGCGGCACCAGGGGCACGGCCAATTCGGCCAGGCCACGCAACTGAACGATGTGGCTTTGGAGCATCTCGGTCAGCCGGGCGCCTTCACGGGCACGGGCCTCTCGCAGCGCTTCGACCACTTGGGCGGCCAGTTGCATCCAGGCCGCTTCGTCGGGGGCGGACTGGCCCGAACTGCCAGCGGTCATGCGCAGCACGTCGGCCACACTCAAGGCGCGGGCACCGGGAAGCCAATCTTGGATTTTGTCTTGCAGTGCCGATATTTTTTGCAGCGCTTGGTGATTGGGTGCTTGAAGTCCGGCGTTGTCACCTGCATCTTGGTTGGCCCGAACCTCGACTTTGCCGCGCTTGATCTGCCGGGTAATTAACTCACGCAGGGCGGGTTCCAGTTGGCGCAATTCTTCGGGCAAGCGGAACGAAAGGTCCAAAAACCGACTGTTAACCGAACGGATTTCAAGTCCCAACCGAGCCGTTGGGCCTGAACTGGCATGGGCCTCGGGATCGTTGGGCAGCGGGCTGTGTTGCACGCTGGCATACCCGGTCATACTGTAAACTGGCATCGGTCAAATTCCTTGGGGCAGCGCAGCCCTTCTTTGCTTGTAAAAAAGAGGCTTAAGCGCTGCAAATGGGTCGCACAGCGTGCGAACACCAAACCGTGGATTATCGCAAACTCTCCGGCCCACCCTGCCGCACACCCTGCTGTCAACGTACTTTTCAACACACACACCATGAACAACACCACTGCTTCCTACGTCCGATCCGGTCGCGCCCCTGATGCTTTGCGCCCAGTTCGTATCACCCGTGGATACACAGTGCATGCCGAGGGTTCAGTCCTGATTGAGTTTGGGCAGACCCGTGTTTTGTGCACCGCCTCAGTCGAAGAAAAAGTGCCCGGCCACAAAAAAGGCAGTGGCGAAGGCTGGGTCACGGCTGAATACGGCATGTTGCCCCGGGCAACGCACACCCGGGGTGACCGTGAAGCGGCTCGCGGCAAACAAAGTGGTCGGACGCAGGAAATACAACGTCTGATTGGCCGATCATTACGGGCAGTCTTTGACCTGAAAAAATTGGGCGAACGCACCATTCACCTTGACTGCGACGTGCTTCAAGCCGACGGTGGCACCCGCACGGCCAGTATCACGGGCGCTTTTGTTGCGGCACAGGATGCCGTCAATTGGTTAATTGCCACGGGTAAATTGTCAGAAACGCCTATTCTTGAGCGAGTTGCAGCCATTTCTGTGGGGCTAAAAGACGGCACCCCATTGCTCGATCTGGACTACCCCGAAGACTCTGCTTGCGATACCGACATGAATGTAGTCATGACAGGCGCTGGCCATTTTGTGGAGGTGCAGGGCACTGCTGAAGGCGTGGCCTTTACCCGAGTGGAGATGGACCGTATGCTGGCCTTGGCCGAAAAAGGCATTGCCCAACTGGTGCAACTGCAAAAACACGCGCACGACGAACCGAAGACCCTGACGTTCACCGCTTGAAGTTCAAACGTTTACGTGCATGAAAATCGTTCTCGCTTCCAACAACGCTGGCAAATTGGCCGAACTGCAAACCCTGTTTGCCCCTTTGCACATGAGCTTGGTGCGCCAATCCGAGTTGAACATTTCAGAAGCTGAAGAGCCTTTCAAAACCTTTGTTGAAAACGCCTTAGCCAAAGCCCGACACGCGGCACGGCACAGTGGCTTGCTCGCTTTGGCCGATGACGCAGGCTTGTGCGTGGATGCTTTTGGGGGGCAGCCGGGCGTGGATACGGCTTATTACGCCACCCGCTTTGGGTACCCCAAAAGCGATGACAACAACGTGACCGCATTGCTGGAGCAGATGCATGATGTCGCTAATCGCCGTGCTGCCATGGTCAGCACCTTGGTGGCTGTGCGCAGTGCAGAAGACCCCGAGCCACTGATTGCCGTGGGTCGGGTGGTGGGTGAGATTGCCCGCGAACGCCGTGGCACCAACGGGTTTGGTTTTGACCCCATCATGTTTTTACCGCAGTTTGGTCAAACATTTGCCGAATTGCCTGTCGAGGTAAAAAACGCCAACAGCCACCGAGGGAGGGCTGCGCAGGCCATGCTGGCGCTGATGCGCGAGCGTTGGATGGACGCCCTTTCAGCATGAGTCAGCCCATGGACCCGGTGCATGCGATGCGCCCAGGCTTGTTGCAACTGACCCATTTGCCGCCACTTTCGCTGTATGTGCACTTGCCTTGGTGCATCAAAAAATGCCCGTATTGCGACTTCAACTCGCACGAGTTTAGGGAAGGGGCCGATGCCGCCTCTACAGAGGGCACATACATCCAGGCGCTTTTTGCCGACCTAGAGGCCAGTTTGCCGCTGATTTGGGGGCGAAGTATCCAGACCGTTTTCTTGGGCGGGGGAACCCCCAGCTTGTTTTCTCCGGACGCAATTGACCAATTGATCTCGGGCATCCGAGCCCGGCTGCGCCTTGCTCCCGATGCCGAAATTACCATGGAAGCCAACCCCGGCACCTTCGAGAAAGACCGTTTCAAGGCGTTCCGGCAAGCGGGCATCACGCGCCTCTCTGTGGGCGTGCAGAGTTTTGACAATGCACACCTGAAGGCGCTTGGCCGAGTGCACGACCGGGACCAAGCGCTGGCCGCTGTGAGCGAAGCGGCACAAGTGTTTGATACCTTCAACCTGGACCTGATGTACGCGCTGCCTGGCCAGACACTTGATGGGCTGACTCAAGACATGCGGACTGCTTTGGATTTTGCGCCGCCGCACATCTCGATCTATCACCTGACGATTGAGCCCAACACCGTGTTTGCCAAGTTTCCTCCCAACTTGCCCGAAGACGATCTGGCTTATGAAATGATGGACCGCATCACCGAGTTGACCGAGGCTCATGGATTGGGCAGATACGAGGTATCGGCCTATGCCAAGCCAGGGCACCAATGCAGCCATAACCTGAACTATTGGCAGTTTGGTGACTATCTGGGCATTGGAGCAGGGGCTCACAGCAAGCTGAGTTTTGCACACCGTGTGGTGCGGCAAGTGCGCTACCGGGAGCCCGCGCTTTACATGCAACAAGCCCTCAAAGGGGATCCTGTCACGCAAAATAACGAAGTATCGCGTCAGGATCTGCCGTTTGAATTCATGCTCAATGCGTTGCGTTTACGCGATGGATTTGTTTTGGCTGATTATGTAGAAAGAACCGGTCTGCCCATGACCAGTGTGCAAAAAGCTTTGCAAGAAGCCGAAAACAGGGGCTTGATTGGCCGGGATTTGCATCGAGTTTGGCCGACAGTCAAGGGTTTCGACTTTTTGAGCGATTTACAGGCTTTGTTTTTGTCAGCTGAAGACTAAAGGGGCCGCCCGAAAGATGAAACCTCGCTTGGATCGCTGAGGCACCTTGAGAAAACTGGATTGAGCCTGCGTTTTAAATGCTGGGTTCCACCTGGGCTTGTTGCATGAATTGCCCCAATTTGTTCAGGTAATCCAGCGCCAATTCTGTGGGGACAAGAAACTTGGCTCGGCGGTCACCCTCGCGGTTCAGGGTGCTCAACATTTCTTTCTCGCGCAAACGCGTGATGCGTTTATGCAAAGTAGCCGGAGAACCCAACGCAGCCAAATTGATGGCTTCCCGTACGGTCATTGGGTTTTTTTCGTGCCAACGCAAAACAACAGCTTCCAGCAGTGCGCTTTCATTGGCATCCATTTCTTTCCCAATAGGCAGAAATTCAAAAGCAGATACGAGCTGTAAAAAACGCAAATACGTTGATACAAAAGAGCTATTGTTGAGTTGCATAACAATTGATTTTATCGAATTTTTATAAATTAAACATTTTTTAACTGCATACTTTGCAAAAAGCACAGCCGTTAAATACTAAATAAGTATTATAAATGAGCGTTTTTAATTCTGCAAACTCTTTCCACTTTTTTGAAATGATAAGAATTTAATGACAAGGTCTTAGGACGGCAAGTGATGATTTCAGCTCAATGCATTTGGCCACAAAACTGGTTGGATGGGGTTTGAATTTTTGAGCATGCTGAAAGCGGGGGGAGGGGTGAAAGGTGCAACCGAGTTGGATCGATCCATCGGTTAACTAGATGATGGATGCAGAGACAAGGCTTCTTGCAGAAACGCGTCGAACAAGCGTTGTGCGGGCAGTGACAAAGGTTCATCCGCACGAGAAAAGATGTGAATCGTGGTAGCAGGCAACCTGTCTTGTAACTGCAGTGCTACCAAACCCATTCGCGGTCCATGCGCTTCATAAAAGCGCTTGGGAACGATGGCCAAACTGTCCATGCTGGGAAGTATGGCCAATAAAGTGGAAAAAGATTCACAGCCCAAGGTGACTTGCGGGGCGGGCAGATCCCTTTTTTCAAAGCCAAGATGGACCGGATCACCGGGCCCTAAGAGAGGGCCTGACAACAACCACGTCGCATCCACCAAGTCTTCAAGGGACTTGGCCTTGGCAAGGGGATGCCCCTTTTTGGCCACAATGATCGAGGGACTGTCGATCAATGCATGGGTATTTAAATCCCGTCCCATCCCTGCAGGCGGAAGCGGCCCCAGGGCCAGATCCAGTTCACCCGAGCGCAACTGTTCTAAGGCCTTCGGGTACAAAGCGTCTATTAAATGAACGCGGACTCGCGGCCATCTGGATTGAAAGGTCGAAACCGCGTTCGCTGCCAGCATGAGGGCTGCCGCAGGGGACACCCCGATACTGAGTGTGGTTTGGGTGTTGCGGGTCAGTGCAGACAACTCCTCGCGTGCGCGTTCAATCTCGCGCACCACCGTGGCAGCTCTGGCCGCCAGCATCTCACCTGCAGGAGCCAATCGAACACCCTTAGGGGAACGTAGCACCAGCGTGGCGCCAAACTCTTCCTCTAATTGTTTGAGCGCCTTGGTCAGGGCTGGTTGGGTCACGTTCATGGAAACAGCGGATGCCCGCATGCTGCCTGTTCGGGCCAGTGTTAAAAGCAGTTGGAGTTGTTGCAATCGCATCGAAAAAACCTCTTTCTGATAACCCATGGTAATCGGCTACACCAAATGCGATTGGCCCTCAGCGAACCATACCGATAGCATGATTTACGGATGATGAGCCTTATATGAAGACAAAGACTGCATCAAACCGAGCCGATACCCCAAACAAAGCAAGGATGGAGACATGATCAAGCGCAGACAACTGATCGGCCACATGGCCGCAACCCCTCTCCTGGCCAGCCTACCGGCCATGGCGCAAGCCTACCCTGATAAACCGATCAAGATTATCGTTCCCTTGCCGCCTGGAAGCCCGCCAGATGTACTCGCTCGGCATCTGTCCGAAGCTGTTAGCCGCAATTGGAGGCAGCCCGTGGTGGTAGAAAACCGTCCCGGAGCGACCGGCATGATCGGTATGCAAGCTTTATCCCGCTCTGCCCCTGACGGCTACACCGTAGGCGTCATGTTTCTCACGCATACAGTCTTACCTGAACTCATCGGACCATTGCCCTACAACACCGCAACCGACTTCGCGCCGATTGCCAATTTGGTGTGGCTTTACAACGTCTTGGTGGTGCCGGCAACCTCTAACATCCAGACCCTGCAAGACCTGATCAATCAAGCCAAGGCGCAGCCTAATCAATTAAATTACGGGTCGGGCGGTAATGGGTCACCTGCGCACCTGGTGGCCGAGTCGTTTTGTCAGGCCAGCAACGTCAAGATGACCCATGTGCCTTTCAAAGGCCCTGCTGAAGCGGTCGCATCCTTGATGGGCAATCAAATTACGGCCATGTTTGCCACGGTCCCCTCAGCGGCTGCGTTGGTGCGATCGGGCAAGTTGAGGGCTATTGCTGTGACCAGTCCACAACGCCTTTCGGCCCTGCCGAACGTCCCCACTCTGGCAGAGTCGGGCGTGTCCGGAGTTGAGCTCAAGGAATGGGAGGGCTTGGTTGCCCCGGCAGGGACGCCCAAAGCCATCGTCGACAAATGGAATCAAGAGCTTTTTCAGGTGTTGGCTTCCACTGAATTGCGCGCCAAGTTGGCCGATCTGGGCATGTCGGTGGTCCCATCGCACCCCAGCAATGATTTTGCAGACCTGATCCGCAAGGAGCTGGATCATTGGGGTCGATTCGTGCGCACCACAGGTTTGCGCCCGAGCTGATGGTCTGTTGCGGCCCGCAGACTGCGGGCCGCTGCTTTAAAGAGCAGAAGAAATTGGGGGCTCGAACACCACGCCGTAATCGGGTGCAATTTCGGTGACCCGGCGGGGGCTGGCGATGTTGTGGATTCGCGGGTACAACGCCGGCAGCTCACCGGCAGGTTCGGCCCAAAATATCGCTTGAACAACTTTGCCGCTGTTGTTGTAGAACGCATGGGGCAAGCCCTTGGGCAAGTGTCCGATTTCACCGGCCTGCACGATGCTGCGCTGGCCATTGATAACGACTTCAATCGTTCCGTTAAGAGGAGAAAGGTACTCATCCTGTTCGGGATGGGTGTGAGGGGGAACGAAGCTTTCTTCTGGAAACGTGGCATGCCAGACAAACTGCTGAGCGTCGTATTTTTTGGGCGTGTACACCTGTCCCATGATGTTCCAGGTCACGCCATCGATGCCGGTGGGTGAATGATCGCAATCGGGCAATTGAACAGATTTGGTCATGGTGATCTCTGGGGTTAGATTTTTTCAGCTGACAGGTGATGCCCTGTCAGGCGATCAAGAGCCTCCTTGACCAGCGGGTTGTGACTCGCGTATCGGGGCTTAAATTGTTGACGCTGAGCTCTCAGATCGTCCTCGTCGGCATAACCAATCAAAATGCCGTTTTCAGTGATGCGAGCTTGAATTTCAGTGCTTTCAATCATTTCGTCCGACACCGTGACCCGTTGTCGCGGGCGTCTCGCCCATTCAAACAAGGTTTCGTGCAAGCGCTGACGCTGATGCACATGCTCGGGGTCGGTAGAGGCCCCCAAGTCTTTCAACTCTTGTGGATCGGACTGCAAGTCAAACAACATCGAGCGATGACCTTCGCACAGCACATACTTCCAACGACCATCAAAGGCCATGCGCATCCAAGATTCGATCGCTGGCTGCTGCAACTCAATGCGGGCATCCTGAAACGCGTAATCACACTCACAAACTGCAATGTCACGCCAAAGCATTGGTTTTTCGCCAAACAGCCAAGGTCGTAAAGACCGCCCATCCATGATGTGGGGCAAGGCATTGCCGCCATACACATCCAAGAAAGTCGGGGCGATGTCAACCGCCTCTACCAGCGCTTGGCAGCGTGTGCCGCGTGTGCTGTCCGCCCGCGAGTCCGGGTCATAAATGATGAGCGGCGTGCGGACCACAGGCTGATGAAACATTTCTTTGTCACCCAACCAATGGTCTCCTAGAAAGTCGCCATGATCAGCGCAAAAGACGATCATGGTGTTTTGCATCAGGCCCTGCTCCTCCATGAATGCAAACAGCCGCCCCATTTCATCGTCAATTTGCTTGACTAAACCCATGTAGCCGAGCCTGACCGCATCACTGATTTCGGGCTTGGCAAATGTGCGCGAAACCCGGTGGCGGGTCATCGCCGCATAAACCGGGTGTGGATCGATCAATTCATCTTCGGAACGCACCACCGGTAAGACATCCTCTGGCTTGTACATCCCGGCATAAGGTTTTGGCACAACATAGGGCCAGTGGGGTTTGATGAAAGACAGGTGCGCCACCCAAGGTTGGTCTCCCGCCTCACGCATGAAGTCCATCGCACGGCGTGTGGTGTAAGGCGTTTCTGAGTGCTCGTTCGGAATGCGGGCGGGCAGGTGGCTGTACTTGAGGTACCAGCCTGAATGAAACTGCCCGTTTTCGTCCACTACGGTGTTAGCCCATTCTTCCCAGGGGTTATCGCCCCCAAAACCTTGTTTTCGCAGGTATTGGTTGTAATTCGGGTCAGGGTCGTGGCCTGAAAAAGGGTGTATGCCGTCGTCGCGCTCATAAGGGTCGAAGCCGCATTCGGCGATGCGAATGCCAATTTGTGAATTTGGATCTATGCCCAACCGTGACATACCCGAGGCATCCCCACGCATATGGGTTTTACCAATCAGTACCGACCTCACACCCAACGGACGCAAATGGTCTCCCAAGGTCATCTCGCCAGCCTTAAGGGGCACAAAGTTCCAACTGACCCCGTGAGAGTGCATGTAGCGGCCGGTGTAGTAACTCATGCGAGAGGGGCCACACACCGGGGACTGAACATAAGCGTTGTCAAAAATCACCCCACGCTTGGCCAGACCATCGAGGTGGGGGGTTTGCAAATGGGGATGCCCGTAGCACGACAAGTGATCTGCACGCAACTGATCACACATGATGAAAAGGATATTTTTGACACGCTGGGACATGATCTACGGTGCCTGGTTCGGGCTCAAATAAAAGTGAGTTCATCCTAGGCAGAGGCGGGTTGACAATCCAATCGTATTTATTGAAGCCGATTACCCTTGGTTATCGGCTTCAAAATGGGTGAACCCGTACGCGACGAATTAAGCAACCCAAGCGGTTTGCAATGACTACACTTGGCTTAACTCACCGACACCGGCCCCCACAACCGCAAACGCCATGGATCAGCACACACCGGAATTTCAGTACGTCAAAGGCCAAATGCGGGAGCACTTTGGGGCCTTGCTCTCTTCCTTTGAGCAACGCAATGGCACAACCTTAGCCGAACCAGGGTGGGAAATTGACTTGCCCTATGGAGAACACAAAAGAGAGGTATTCGACCTGCGACCAGCAGGTCCTGACGCCTTGGGCACCGTGGTGTACTTTCATGCGGGCTATTGGCAGTCTCGCGATAAATCACAATTTCGATTTCTTGCCCCCGCCTTCAATGCGCTAGGCTGGCACATGGCACTGGTCAACTACCCTCTGTGCCCCGATGTGACTGTGGCTGACATTGTGGCTTCGGCCTTCAAATCCCTCCAGCAAATAGCCCACCATCAGCGACAGCATGGACGCTCAGGGCCCATGGTGCTGTGTGGCCATTCTGCAGGCGCGCATCTGGCCGTGGAGATGGCATTGCGGGCGGAGCAACTCTCACCCTTGTTGATTGCGGGGGTGGTCGCGATCAGCGGTGTTTTTGACCTGCATCCCTTGGTCCAGACCTCCTTGAATGAGCGCTTGAAACTGGATGAAAATTCGGCCAAAAGTTGTTCTCCCTTGATGCGTGTTCGTACGGGTTTGGCATCCGCAATCTTTGTTGTGGGCGCGACGGAAACCCCTGCATTTCTCAAGCAAAGCCAAGACATGGCGAAGCAATGGCAAAAGCAAGGCAACCAAGCCCAAATGCTTGAAGTGGCAGGGGCTGATCATTTCTCGGTTTTGGAGCACATCGCAAACAGCAACGGCCAAGTTGCCCACGCTTTGCACCATTGGGCTGGCCATAAAGTTTGATCCGGTGGTGGGGCGGCTGAATGATTTTGGCTTGGAGGCCGAGAGGCCTTCGAAAATGCCCCCTAAATGACATGACATGACATGACATGTCTGTGTGTAGCGGATCACAACCCAAAAAATAGCGTGATCAAGAGGGTGACTAATGCTTGACTTTAAAAATAGAAAAACCCCAAGTAAATTAATTACTTGGGGTTAACGATCAATTGGTATTTTGCGAGTGCTCAACTGGTGTCAATAGGCCAAGCCCTCAAGGAAAAGTTTTTCGAATAACTACGATAAATTCTTCGCACTACCAGCTAATTCGGCCCTGAATTGATGTCAGCATGGGTGATCGGAGCCTATCAGTCGTGCTGATGGCCATGCCCAATTCAAGTTGGGATAGCACAGACCAAGTTAAACCAGCACTCCAGTTTTCAGCCTGTATGGTTTGCAGCCACCAGCGCCCTGTATTTAATCCCCGTTCGTACCGCAAAAGCAGGCGCGCTTGACGTTCCATGCCCACCACGCCAAGGCGAATGTCAGGCAAAAGACCGGGGGTGAGCAGCATTTGCCACGCCATGGGCAGCGATTCACGGCGTGGACCTAACCCATAGGTGCCGGTAAGTGACGGAATGTTTGATACCTTGATTTGTCCTGCTTGTGTTTGCACCAGATATTGGCGGTTTGAATAGTGCAGTGTGCTGAACTTGAGCTGGCTGTAGAGGTTCTGGATGCGCCAGTCCAACTGACCGAGGCTGCTTTCGTAACTTCCGTTGAAGTGCAGGCCCATGCCCCATCCCGCATCAGGTTGGTCTTGTATCAAGTAACCGTATTGTCGTGTTCCGACCCTGTTCAATTGACCTTGTAATTGATTGGTGTTTGATTCATTGAGCAAACTGAGTTCGCCGCGGGCATGTTGATAGTCCTGAATGAGCAGAAGGTGAGGCTCAATCCTGAACGTCAGCTGAGGCGAAAGCTTCCACTTGTACGTCGCAGCGAGTCTGTGAGCCTCCAGCGACCAAGTTTCGGCTCGGATGGCAAATCGGCCAAGAGTCGTTAGATCTATGTCCTTGTCTGCGTTGTCTTGCGCAGCCAGAAAAAGGGCGTTGGTATTGCCGAAAAAATACCCCTGTCGGGTTTTAGCCAATTCAAATTCCCAATCTGTTTTTGCGTGTGTCAAACCGATGTCAAACCGGTAGAGCATCCAATGCGACTGACTGGACGATTGAAGCGACTTGGACAACCAATGGGAGGCACGCAATTGCCCTGCACTTGAGACTGTTTGTGCGTCTGTAAATACACTGGTTTGTCCGGTGGCTTGCAGGCTGAAGCAAGCAGCAAAAAGGGCCAGCAATGACTGGCCCTTTTGAAGGCAAAGGCTTAAATCAGAAAAGAGAAACTTCTTTGCCATTGACGGTGACGATATTGTTCTTGATCTGACCGACCTTGATTTCGCCTTTGTAAATGTCGCCAGAGACGGTGCTGCCTGACTTCTTCAAGCTGGCTGTATACACATTGCCAGCGGATTTCAGGCTGAGTTCGCTGGCGCAGCGGAATGTGTTGACTGCACCATCGGCCCAGTCACACCAAGCTTTATCGGTCCAACTGTTGGTTGTATTCCAGTTGCCCGACAGTGTGAGTTTGCTGGTTCCGGATGAGAGTTCCATGGATTTGGTCAATGTATCCCAAGAGGTCAATGACTCTGTCATTGTTAGAGAAACATTATTGGTCACCTTCAGAATAATGGTGTTGGAATATTTTTCGAAATTATCTTTTGTGTAGAGGGTGAAAGGGTTATTGGCGGTTGTACTGTTCGTATTGCCGCTCAGGCTCAAGAGGGTGGTGTTGTTATTCGCAGCTTCGAGGGAGACTTTGCCCGTGTTAAAGAACATATCGGAGTCGTAGTAACCATAGTATGGGGTTGCGCTTCGGAGCTTGACGCCATTGCCTTCGATGGTGCCCACCAGTTTGTCACCAGTGTTGCCCTCTACCGTCAAAGAACCCTTGAGAGAGAAGGTGCCTTTACCAGTGTTGTTGTATGTGGAATAGTCGTAGGCCAGGGTGGTTTGTGCAAAGGTCAGGGTGGCTGTTTTGGTTGAACCCGAGGTTTGATCGTAGGCTTTCACTGACGCATCAAAAACGATGTTCATTTTGTCTTCAGTACCCGTTGCTGTCAGGTGAATACTGTCAATCGCAAAAAGGTTCTTATTCGCTGAGTTTTTGACAGTCATGCCACTGAGCGTTATGTCAAAGTTGTCTGCACCCTTGCTGCCACTGAGGTTGGCTGAGACTTTGTTGCCGTTGGCCAATGTTGTTGTCAGTGTGTACGTACTGCCGCTTTGGGACCATCCTGTGCCTGAACAAGCAAAGCCCTGGCTGGTCAGACACTCATCCGTAATGCGTCCAAGCACTGCGCTTATACCCTCGGCACTGCCCAGGCTCACATTGTTGTACTTGGAATTCAGATCATCTTTGGCGGAGGTCAGCTCATCCTTTGCTGCTTTGAAGCCATCGCGCATGGCGGTAAGGAAAGCGTCCAACCCGTTAGTAGCTTCGTATGTAACGGTAGAAACAGCGCCGAAAGTTACCGTTGTTAAGGTTGTGCTTTGAGCCATAGTTGCAGCAGGCGAACTTGCCAGTGCTGTCTGGGCTTTTATCACCAGTTCGCTGCGCTTGGTTTGCAATGCTGTTTGAGCTGCAGAGGAAATAGTTGCAGCACCATCCAAACTCATCACAGGGGAAATGCCTTGACTGAGTTTGCTAATTTGGCATGTTAATTCGCAAGTGTTGTCATCCCTCTGCGCTTTGACAATGCCAGCCATCATGACGCTCAGAGCCGTCATTTCCTCGGCTTTGGTTGCGGGTTTGTCGGCAAAGGGGTCAGTGCCGGCAGGTGCCATTTGCTGTGCCATTTGCTTGCCAACGAGCAACGACTCTTTGGTCAATCCAACCAAATTACCACTTTCGTTTTTTGTTTGAGCGGCGAAGGCAATCGCTTGCTCGGTCAACATGTTAATTTGTGCAGAGACGTTTTCAGTAGCTGTGCTGATGAAAGTGCGCATCTCCAGAGGTGCTGTGAGTGTCACTTCAACAAAACTTCCATCGGTGTTGACTTGACTCTCGTCTTTCATTTTAGTGCCCGGATTGGCGATCACCTTGATGATTACAGGATTGCTGGTTGGGGCAATGGCCAGTGTGTAAGAGCCATCGGAACCGGTCTTGGAGGAGGCCATGGCTTTTATGGTCATTTGACCATTGAGCACTTCGTGTGCGGTGACATCGGCACCGATCAGAATGCCCTTAGCGGCGTTCCCCGTCAGATTGACGGTATTGGCGCTGGGGGAGGAACTCCCGCCGCCGCCACATGCAGTCAAAACTGCCAATGTGGCTGAGACAGTAATTAATTTAATAATTTTTTTCATATAAAGAATTTTAAAAGTGTAAAAATTTTAACTATGTTAGTTAATAAACTCACAGTATCCTACATCAATTTTTGCCTTGATAGTTATATTTAGTGCCAAGCCTAGGTGGCCAATAAAACCCATCAAAAGCCATCGTCACATTGCTGAATGATCAGAAAGTTGTGGAAGACCACTATCAAGTCTTCTAACCAACTTGCTACAAGATACCTTTACCCTGCCCCGAGCGCCAAGCCATTACCGCCCATACTTTTTAACAAGGATGATTAGGATCGGTCAGCCATTCATTGGACGCGTTCTGCCGCCTTGAGAACGATTCGGGAGCTATAGCTCAAACGCTGCTAATTTTTCGGCGCTAAACCATAATTTCAAACATTGGCATCGTTGATGCAAAACACAGTAAGAATGCTCACCAGAGGGACCTAAATGAAATTTAGTGGTCTGGATACGGTGGGTTTTTCGGGTGAGCTTTTACGAAAAGCCTGAACATCTGGACGATTCCGCTAGGCATTTGCAGTTCAACTGTCAAGGCAGCAGAACACTTGATTCAGACAACCGTCAGTGTGATTGGTATGTCCTTAGGTTCAAATAACAAAAAAAGCGCCTAAGCGCTTGATTTGATTGGATATCTGGCGGAAGCGGTGAGATTCGAACTCACGGACCCTTTCGAGTCGCCGGTTTTCAAGACCGGTGCAATCGACCACTCTGCCACGCTTCCTTGGGGCATGATTGTATCGATTTAAACCCCGGTTTTCCTTGGTGGCGTGACCAAAAGAAGCTTAAGCCTGCTGCAACATGCCCCTTTTTTCTATAAAAGCCACCACTTCGGCCAAGCCATCCAGAGTTTTCAGGTTGGTCATGACCCAGGGCCGCGTTTCGGGGTTCGGGCGCATGCGGCGGGTATCGGTGCGCATGACCTCTAAGTCGGCCCCCACATGGGGCGCCAAGTCGGTCTTGTTGATCACAAACAAGTCGCTTTTGGTGATGCCGGGGCCGCCCTTACGGGGAATTTTTTCGCCAGCTGCCACGTCAATCACATAAATCGTCAAGTCACTCAATTCAGGGCTGAAGGTGGCGGCCAGGTTGTCGCCACCACTTTCTATGAAAACCACGTCGGCGTTGGGAAACTTCTCCAGCATGCGGTCAATCGCTTCCAAGTTAATGGAGGCGTCTTCGCGGATGGCGGTGTGCGGACAACCGCCCGTCTCCACACCCATGATGCGTTCGGCGGGCAGCGCACCACTCACCGTGAGCAGGCGCTGGTCTTCTTTGGTGTAGATGTCGTTGGTGATGGCGACCAGGTCCCAGCGCTCGCGCATGTTTTTGCACAGCATTTCGAGCAAGGTGGTTTTGCCGGAACCCACTGGGCCGCCAATGCCAACCCGCAAGGGGGGCAGTTTTTGGGTACGGTTCGGAATGTGGTGCAGGGGCGTGCTCATGATCTGAATATCCTGGAATATTGGGTTTCGTGTCGGGCCGACAAAATGGCCAGCATGGGGCTAAAGGCTTGCCGTTCATCATCAGTGAGTTGCAAAGCTGTTTGTACGGCCAGCGGAATTTCCCGGGCCAGCCGGGCCAGCATGCGTTGACCGGCGCTTTGGCCCAGGGGGACCGCCTTAAGGGCCGCTTGAGTCATGTTTTCGGCCCAGCCAAAAGCATATGCCTGCAAAGCCTGCTCTAGGGGAACGGGTGCCAACGACAAAGCCAAGGCCAGCGCCAAAGGGTAGGTGGTGGGCAGTTGGGCGCAGCAACTTAACTGGGCCTCACTGGCTTGTTGCAGGTTGCGCAACCAGTCAAGCAGGGAGCGTCCCATTTGCTCGGTTTGCAAGCGCATTTCGGCGCTTTCGCGGGTGGCCATGACCCATTGGTTCAAGGCTTTCAGACGCTCAACATCACCGTTTTGCCAAGCGGGTATGGCTTGGGCGATGACTGCCATGTCGCCACGCGACTGGGTCAGGTGCAGTTGGTCCACCACCCAGGCCGTGCTGCTGTCGGCATCGTGAACCAAGCCGTGCTCGATAGCGGCTTCGAGTCCTTCAGAGTATGAAAAACCGCCAATCGGCAGGGCCGGCGAGGCCAGCCAAATCAGCTGCAGCAAACCTGACGGGGCAGCCTCAGTGTTCATGCTTGCAATCGGGGCCGTGAACATGACCACGCGGTTCGGCTGCGGCGGCTCGGATGGGTATGGCGATGCGCTTGGGTGCTGCTGCAGGTTCGTGAGCGTGACCGTGATCATGCGGATGGTCATGCCCGTGCCCGCCGTGGTTGCCATAAGCGCCGCTCTCGGGTTCAAAGGCTTCTTCTACAGACACCACGGTCATGTGCATGGCACGCAGCATCTCGGCCAGTACATGATCAGGCTCGATTTTCAGGTGGTCGGGTTGCAACTCGATGGGCACATGTCGGTTGCCCAAGTGGTAGGCGGCGCGGGTCAGGTCAAAGGCCGAGCCGTGTTGGTCGCAGGCGGTGATGCGCAGCACGGCTTGGGGCGCAGCCTTGACCAAAATCAGCGAGCCGTCTTCAGCCACCAGCACATCGCCGCCACGCAGCACCGAGCCTCGGGGCAGAAAAATGCCCAAGCTGCGCCCCGTGCTGTCGGTCGCGTCAAAGCGGCTTTTTTGGCGCACATCCCAATCGAGGGTGATGGTGCTGGCGCGTTGCACCAGCACGCGGGCCAGGCCACGGCCTTGCGGCATGAGTTTGGAACAAGTGAGCATCAGAATAAAAAATAACGTTGTGTCATGGGCAAACTGCTGGCGGGTTCGCACACCAGCAACTGCCCATCGGCCTTGACCGCATAAGTTTGCGCATCGACCTCCATGCGGGGCGTATAAGTGTTGTGAACCATGTGCCGCTTGCCCACATTACGGATGTTTTTAACCGCCGAGAGCGTTTTGGACAAACCATAACGCGCCCCCACATCGGCTTGCAATCCCGCCTGAGAAACAAAGGTCAGCGAGCCCCGCGCCAGTGCGCCCCCAAAGCTGCCAAACATTGGGCGGTAATGCACCGGCTGCGGTGTGGGAATAGAGGCATTCGGGTCGCCCATGGCCGCCAGTGCGATGAAGCCCCCCTTCATGACGATGGCGGGTTTGACGCCAAAAAAGGCCGGTTTCCAAATCACCAAATCGGCCCACTTGCCCACTTCTAGGCTGCCCACCTCGTGGCTCATGCCATGGGCAATGGCGGGGTTAATGGTGTATTTGGCGATGTAGCGCTTCACGCGTGCGTTGTCATGGCGGTCGGTGTCGCCGGGCAAGCTGCCGCGTTGCTGTTTCATTTTGTGCGCGGTTTGCCAAGTCCGAATGATCACCTCGCCCACCCGCCCCATGGCCTGGCTGTCGCTGCTCATCATGCTGATGGCCCCCAGGTCGTGCAGGATGTCTTCGGCGGCAATGGTTTCCTTGCGAATACGGCTTTCGGCAAAGGCCAAGTCTTCGGCAATGGCCGGGTCCAGGTGGTGGCAAACCATCAGCATGTCCACATGCTCGTCGAGCGTGTTGATGGTGTAGGGGCGCGTGGGGTTGGTCGACGAGGGCAGCACGTTGGCTTCGCCCACCACTTTCAAAATATCGGGGGCATGCCCGCCACCTGCGCCTTCGGTGTGAAAGGTGTGGATGGTGCGCCCTTTGAACGCGGCCACGGTGTCCTCTACAAAACCCGACTCGTTGAGCGTGTCGGTGTGAATCGCCACTTGCGTGTCGGTGGCCTCGGCCACATTCAAGCAGTTGTCAATGGCAGCGGGCGTGGTGCCCCAGTCTTCGTGCAGCTTCAGGCCGATGGCGCCCGCGCTGATTTGTTCGTGCAGCGCAGCGGGCAGGGCGGCGTTACCCTTGCCCAAAAAGCCTAGGTTCATGGGAAAGGCATCGGCCGCCTGCATCATGCGTTCGATGTTGAAGGGGCCGGGCGTGCAAGTGGTGGCAAACGTGCCCGTGGCCGGGCCCGTGCCGCCGCCCAGCATGGTGGTCACGCCACTGGCCAGGGCTTCGTCAATTTGTTGGGGGGCAATGAAGTGGATGTGGCTGTCCACGCCGCCTGCGGTAACGATTAGGCCTTCGCAGCTGATGATCTCGGTGCCCGGGCCAATGACAATGTCTACACCAGGTTGGGTGTCGGGGTTGCCGGCTTTGCCAATGGCGGCAATGCGGTTGCCCCGCAAGCCGATGTCGGCCTTCACGATGCCCCAGTGGTCAACGATCAAGGCGTTGGTCAACACGCAGTCCATTGCGCCGGGTGCTTGTGGGCCCGTGCCGTGGGCCGCGTTCGTGCGTTGCGATTGCGACATGCCATCGCGAATCGTCTTGCCGCCACCGAACTTCACTTCTTCGCCATAGCCACCGGCTTGCAGCGTGAAATCTTTTTCAACCTCAATCACCAAAGCTGTGTCGGCCAGGCGAACCCGGTCGCCCACGGTGGGGCCAAACATTTCGGCATAGGCGCGTTTTTCGATCTGTGCCATATCAGCTCGCTTTCTGCGCGTGGTGGTCAAGCGGGCCTTGGGTCAGGCCACGAAAACCGTAAACCACTCGGTCGCCCGCATAGTCCACCAACTCTACGGTGCGCTGTTGGCCGGGCTCGAAGCGCACAGCCGTGCCCGAGACAATGTTCAGGCGCATGCCTTGCGCTGCTGCACGGTCAAAACTGAGGCCACCATTGGTTTCTGCGAAGTGGTAATGCGAGCCCACCTGAATGGGGCGGTCGCTGGCGTTTTGCACCACCAGCGTGCAGGTGCGGCGGCCCACGTTCAGCGCATGGCTGCCGGGGTCAATCAAAAGTTCTCCTGGGATCATGCGTGACTCACTTTCGGCCAAACAAAAATGCCAGCAAGGCCAAAGCGCCCAGACCCAGAAAGCCCCACACATCTGTGGCGTGCCAGTGGCTGGTGGCCATTCCGTGTCCGTCGTGGGCCCAAGCCACAGAGGCGGGCAGACAGAGGGCTGCACAACTTAGCGTGAAAAGCATGTTCTTCATGAAAGTTCCTTGGGGCGTGGTTCAGACAATGGGTTGGTGCACGGTCACCAATTTGGTGCCATCGGGGAAAGTCGCTTCAACTTGGATATCGGGAATCATTTCCGCGATACCTTCCATCACATCGGCACGCGTCAACACGGTGCGGCCTTCGCTCATGAGTTGGGCGACGGTCTTGCCGTCCCGTGCGCCCTCCATGACGGCGGCACTGATCAAGGCAATGGCCTCGGGGTAATTGAGTTTGAGTCCGCGTGCCTTGCGGCGCTCGGCCAAAAGGCCTGCTGTAAAGATCAGCAGCTTGTCTTTTTCACGAGGGGTGAGTTCCATTTTGGTGCGCTCAAAAAAAGTGGGTGCATTGAATGATGTGAATGTAGCAAATCGCTGATGTGATAGGTGCCCATCAAAAGCGGCTCGTGATCTGAATTTTGCCAAACCCTACGAAAGGGCCAAAGCACTGGGTCATGGATACCCGCGTGCGCGGGTATGACTGGGTTAATCGGGGCATGGATACCCGCGTGCCCGGGTATGACAGGGGGTTACGGGTATGACAGAGGTTTACGGACATGACGGAGGGTTGGAGGCACTCACTCTTTTGTGTCATCACAGTAAAAAGTGTTATCTACTCGAAAGTGTCATCCCCGTGAAAACGGGGATCCATCCCCTGGGGTTTTACAGGTTCCACAACCGGGGCAAAGTCCCGGGCAATTGCCACAGGCAGTCGCGCCAAGCGGCCCATACTTGGCGCATCAAGGCCATGGTGGGTTCGGTGACGGGTGACAGCACGCGCACCACCAAAATTTGTGGGTGGGGCGATGTGGCTCCGGCTTTCAAGCGCAGGGGCGAGGCCTCCAGAAAGTCGCGGGCGCATGCCAAGGCGCGTTCAGTGCGTTCAGCCGCAATGGCGCTGCCCGCTGCAAACACCAGCGTGCCCATGCAGCGGTGCCCGGCCAGGCCCAGTGGGCTGTTCATCAAGCGGGAGTCGTTTGCACTTAAAGTGGCTCGCTCCAGCCAAGCCCCTGAAACTTCTAGGTGCTGTCGGAAAGTGCCCTGTACAAAAGGCAAGTCGGCAGCGGGTAGGCCCAGCGCCGTGATGTCCCAAGTCATCATTTCGGCACCGGGTGCCAGATCAAACACGGCGCGATTCAGCGCGTCGCATTGGTTGTAGGCAATGGCCTCCAGCGGTAACCATTCCAGTCGGGCACCTGATTCAACCCGGGCATGCACTTGCTGTGTGGCCAGCCCGGCCTCAGATCGGTAAAAGCGCGTGGCCCCCGGCGTAGTGACCAAGCCGTGGGCCCCTGCGCCCACGGTGACGTGCATGTCCAAGGTGTCGCCGCCCACCAAGCCGCCGGGTGGGTGCACCAGCACGTTGTGGCAAACCGAATCACCCTCGGGGTAGAGGCTTTGCAAAATGCGCAGGGGACCATCGTGCAGATAGCGGGCCACGCAGCGCTCGGTTTCGCGGGTGTAGTCTAGTTTCAGGCTGGCGTGCCAAGTCATGCCTTGGCTCCTGCCATGAAAACGACCCGCTTCATTCGCCTTGTGAACCCCGGTGTGCCCAGCCTGTGGTGTGCTTTTCAATGGCACTGAACAACTCGTACATGATCATGGCCATGGCCCCGACCACCACCAGGCCCGAAAACGCCAAGCCCATTTGCATGGCCGAACCGGCAGAGATCAGCAGGTAGCCAATGCCCTCGTTCGAGGCCGTCATCTCGGACACCGTGGTGCCCACAAAGGCCAGCGTGATGGCCACTTTGAGCGAGCCATAAAAGTAAGGCATCGAGCGTGGCAGGCCCACTTTGACCAGCACATCCCAGCGCTTGGCACCCAGCACCCGCAGCACGTCTTCCAGCTCCGGCTCCAAAGTGGCCAACCCGGTGGCAATGTTCACCATGATCGGGAAAAAGCTGATCAGGAACGCGGTCAGGATGGCAGGGCCAATGCCGATGCCAAACCACACCACCAAAATCGGCACAAAAGCCGCTTTGGGCAAAGCGTTAAAAGCCGTCATGAGCGGGTACACGGCGGCATACGCCAGGCGCGAGCTGCCAATGATAAAACCCAGCAAAACGCCCACCACAATGGCAATGCCAAAACCCACCATGGTGACCCAAAAGGTGCGCCAAGCGTGGCCCGCAATCACATCTCGGTATTCCACGGTTTGTTGGGCAATGCGCGAGGGGCTTGGAAAAACGAACTCGGACACGTTGAAACCGCGGCACAGCCCTTCCCAGATCAGGATGCTCAATACCAACAAAATCCAGGGGGACCAGCTTTCGAGAGATTTTTTGTTCATGGATAGGGCTCCCGCTTATTGGTTAATGGCTGCGCCGGTCTTGCGCATGGCACCGATGTGGCCGCGCAACTCGTGCACGATGTTGGTGAACTCGGGCGTGTAGGTGATCTCCAGATCGCGTGGACGGGGCAGATCAATCTCTTTTTTCACCACAAAACGCCCTGGGCTCTTGCTCATCACGTACACCGTGTCGGCCAAAAACACCGATTCGCGCAGGTCGTGGGTGACCAAAATGACGTTGAACTTTTGCTCGGTCCACAGGTCTCGCAAGATGCACCAGAGTTCTTCGCGTGTGAAGGCATCGAGTGCGCCAAAAGGCTCGTCGAGCAACAGCATTTTGGGTTCGTGAATGAGGGCGCGGCAAATGCTGGCGCGTTGTTGCATGCCGCCCGAGAGTTGCCAAGGAAATTTGTCTTCGTAACCCCCCAAACCCACGGTGCCGAGCAGTTTGCGGGCACGTTCTGCGTATTCAGCCTTTTTTTGCTTGAAGTTGGAACGGTAAGGTTCCACGATCTCCAGTGGCAACAACACGTTGTCAAGGGTGGTGCGCCAAGGCAGCAAAGACGAAGCCTGAAACGCCATGCCGCTGATCTTGAGCGGGCCGGTCACGGGCTGGCCATCCACCAAGATACGGCCTTTGCTGGGCATTTTCAGGCCCGTGGTCAGCTTCATGAAGGTGGACTTGCCGCAACCCGAGGGCCCAACAATGGCGATGAACTCACCTTGTTTGACCTGCAAATTGATATTTTCCACTGCAAAGTGGTTTTGGGCCAGCAACTCGTCGTTGTAGGCCAGCCAGACATCCTGGAAATCGACGAATGCTTCTTGGGACATGGTGCTTACTTTGAAATGGTGTTCGAAAGTGTATACAGAAATGAGGTTTGAAAAACCCACTTTCTCCAAAGGAGTTCAAGTGGGTTCAAGCCGCCTGGCCCATCAAGGCCGAATTCAGCAAGAAGGCCCGGTTGCACTGAGCGCAGGCCGGGCAACTCGTTCGCTTACTTCTTGGGCTTAGGCAGGATGTCCAGCTCTTTGGCGGTAGGCAGGTAAGAGCCGTTCCAGATGTCGTCCACCTTGACGCGGGTCTTGGTGTTGAAAGCGTCAGACACTTGTGATGACATCAGGGTCAGGCGTGGGCCATTGATCTGACCAAAACCTTCGGCACGGGCAGAGGGGCTGTTGATCACGGTGTCGATGGCCAATTGCAGACGGCGGGTTTCCAGCGGCACGTTGATGATGCCGTCACGCGCTTTGACCGACTCAATGGCACTGGCCGGGTTGGCAATCACGTCCTTGGCGCCTTTGGTGAAGGCGCTCAGGAAAGCTTTGACTGCTGCGGGGTTTTCTTTCAAGATTTTGGGCGAAGCGATGATCGCGTTGCCATACAGCTTGACGCCAAAGTCTGGGTATTGCATGACCACCACATCTTCGGCTTTGACGCCACGCGCCTCAATGTTCAAAAGCGAGGTGAAAGTAAAGCCCGTGATGGCGTCCACATCGCCGCGCACCAGCATGGTTTCGCGCAGGGGTGGGTCCATGGCGGTCCAGGTCACGTTGGCAATGTCGTTGGCTTTCTGGAAGATGGGGAAAGCACGGCGGCCTGCGTCAAATACGGGGGCGCCCAGTTTCTTGCCAGCCAGGTCGGCGGGGGTCTTGATGCCTGATTTTTTCAGGGCCATCACCGAAGCCGGGGTGTTGTTGTAAACCATCATGATGGCCACAGGCTTGTTGGGAGCGTCTGGGTTGTTGGCGTGGAACTCCATCAACGCGGCCAGATCGGCAAAGCCCAAGTCGTAGGTGCCCGAAGCCACACGGGTCACGGCACCACCGGAGCCGTTGCCTGAGTCAACGGTGACATCGAGCTTGGCGTCTTTGAAATAACCCTTGGCAGCGGGAACCAAAAAGAAGGCCGCAGGGCCTTCAAAGCGCCAGTCCAATTGAAACTTGAGGGGAGTGGTTTGAGCTTGCACAGTGCCAAATGCAACTGCAGCAGTCAGAGCGGCCGTGGCCTTGAGTAAAAAACGCTTGTTCATGAGGGGCTCCAGGGTCAAATAAACGGTGAATCTTGTATAGCAAATTCGGTGCCATTATCTGCGAAGCTTCTGACGTTTCTTGTCAGGTCAAACCCCATTAATGGTGCTTTATTGCCGGTATGGGCACCAAATTAAGGCGTTTTAATTCTTTGGTTTGCGCACCGAAATGGGGTGATCCCATCCCGGTGCGCATTCCCAATCAGGCCTTGGCCTGCGAGGCAGCCAGCGCTGTCATGTTCAAAACGCGTCGCACGGTGGCTGCGGGCGTCAGGATGTGAGCGGTGGCGGCCGTCCCCATCAGGATCGGGCCCACGGTGACGCCCCCGCTGGTGGTGGTTTTCAAGACGTTGTACAAAATGTTGGCAGCGTCCAGATTCGGGCAAACCAACAAATTGGCTGCGCCCGTCAGTGAGCTGTCTTCCAGATAGACGTCGCGAATTTCTGGCTTCAAGGCAGCGTCGCCATGCAATTCACCATCGCATTCAATGTCGGGGTGTTGGGCCACAAACAGGTCACGCGCCTGGCGCATCTTGCGGGCGGATGCACGCTTGGACGACCCATAACTCGAATGCGACAAGAAGGCCACTTTGGGCACGATGCCAAAACGCTGGACTTCCACGACGGCCATGGCCGCGATTTCGGCCAATTGTTCGGCGCTGGGGTCTTCATTCACATAAGTGTCGGTGATGAAAAGAGGCCCCAAGTCGCTCATCAGGGCATTCACCGCTGCGTAATGGCCCACCCCGGCACGCTTGCCCAGAATGCTTTCAATGCGCTCCAAGTGCGTCATGTAACTGCCCGTCAGCCCGCAAATCAGGCTATCGGCATCGCCCAGCGACACCATCAGTGCACCAATGATGGTGTTGGAGCGTCGCACCGCCGCTTTGGCCACAGCGGGGGTGGCACCGTCACGCTTCATGAGCTGGTGGTAGTGCTCCCAATATTGCCTAAAACGGGCATCGTCCTCGGGGTTGACGTTGTCCACATCCACACCCAGGCGCATGCGCAGGCCGGCTTTTTCGATGCGGGCCGTGATCACGGAAGGGCGACCAATCAGGATCGGGTGCGCCACTTTTTCGTCAATCGCCATTTGGGCGGCTCGCAAAGCGCGCTCGTCCTCGCCATCGGCGTAGGCCACGCGCTTGGCGTTCAGGGGCACAGCCTTGGCCGCGTTGAAGATGGGGCGCATCAAGATGCCCGTCTTGGTCACAAAACTCTGCAACTGTTGGCGGTAGGCATCCATGTCGGTAATGGGCCGTGTGGCCACGCCCGAATCGGCGGCGGCTTGGGCCACGGCGGGGGCTATGCGCAAAATCAAGCGTGAATCGAAAGGCTTGGGAATAAGGTAGTCGGAGCCAAAGGTCAGCTCTTGACCCGCATAGGCGCTGGCCACTTCTTCACTGATGTCGGCCTTGGCCAAGTCGGCAATCTGGCGCACGCATGCCAGCTTCATTTCCTCGGTGATTTTGGTGGCGCCGCAGTCCAGCGCCCCCCTGAAGATGTAGGGGAAGCACAGCACGTTGTTCACTTGGTTCGGATAGTCCGAACGGCCCGTGGCAATGATGCAATCTGGGCGGGCGGCCTTGGCCAGTTCAGGGCGAATTTCTGGCTCGGGGTTGGCCAACGCCAAGATGATGGGTTTGTTGGCCATGGTCTTGACCATCTCCACCGTCATCACGCCGGGGGCGGAGCAGCCTAAGAAAACGTCGGCATCTTTGACGGCATCGGCCAAGCTGCGGGCATCGGTTTTTTGCGCATAACGGGCTTTGGACTCGTCGTAACCCCCGGGTCGGCCCTCGTAGATCACGCCTTTGGAATCGCAGACAAAAATATTGCTGCTCTTCACACCCAAACCCACCATCACATCTAAGCAAGCAATGGCGGCAGCACCGGCACCCGATACCGCCACTTTGACCGCGCCAATGTCTTTGCCCACCAGTTCAAGGCCGTTCAGCATGGCCGCAGCAGAAATGATGGCTGTGCCGTGCTGGTCGTCATGGAAAACCGGTATGTTCATGCGCTCGCGCAGCTTCTTCTCTATATAGAAGCACTCGGGGGCCTTGATGTCTTCCAGGTTAATACCGCCCAATGTGGGCTCCATGGCGGCAATGATGTCCACCAGCTTGTCCGGGTCACGCTCAGCCAGCTCGATGTCGAACACATCAATGCCCGCAAACTTCTTGAACAAGCAACCCTTGCCCTCCATCACCGGCTTGGCTGCGAGCGGGCCAATGTCGCCCAAGCCCAGCACGGCCGTGCCGTTGGTGATGACGGCCACCAGGTTGCCGCGCGAGGTGTACTCGTGCGCCTTGGACGGATCTGCCTCGATGTCTAGGCAGGGATAGGCCACCCCCGGGGAATAAGCCAGCGACAAATCACGCTGGTTGGACAAAGGCTTGGTCGGGCTGACCGAAATCTTGCCGCGTGTCGGAAAACGGTGGTAATCACGCGCTGCATCGCGCAAGGCTTGTTCCGCAGGAGAGAGTTGATCGCTCATGTTTTGTCCCAATAGGTGGAGAAATTAGAATTATTTTGAAAGCGTACCCTATTTGTAACCCTTCATTAGAGGTGGATTACCTGCATAAAAAGCAAAAGCCAAGCACCTTGACTGGCATTTTGGTCATACCCGGCTTGACCGGGTATCCATCCCCGCCGAAGGCATGGACCCCCGATCAGGTCGGGGGTGACAGGGTAAGGAGGGGGGGAGTCCGATGCCTGTGGAAGGTCCCCGTGGGAGGCTGCCCCTGCGGCCGAATGTTTGCAGGGGCGCTGGCCGATTAATGGGCTTCGGCTTGTTTGGCGGCTTCAATGGCTTCGCGGTTGTCGCCTTTTGCGCCATTGAAAAACAGGTTCAAAGCCACGGCGCAGATAGAGGCCAGCAAAATGCCCGATTCGATCAGGGGGTGCAGACCATGTGGCATCCACTGTTTGAAGTTGGGGGCGATCAGCGGGATCATGCCAATGCCCAATGACACAGCAACGATGATGGCGTTGGCGCGGTTGTTCTTGAAATCCACGCCACCCAAAATGCGGATACCCGTGGCGGCGACCATGCCGAACATCACCAAACCAGCACCGCCGAGCACCACCGTGGGCAGTGACTCGATCAAGGCGGCCATTTTGGGCAACAAGCCCAGCGCCACCAAAATCAGGCCACCCGCCACGCACACAAAGCGGCTCTTCACGCCTGTGACCGCCACCAAACCCACGTTTTGCGAGAAGCTGGTGTAGGGGAAAGTGTTGAAAATGCCGCCAATCAGCGTGCCCAGACCATCGGTGCGCAGACCGCGAGTCAAAGCGGCTTGGTCCACCTTTTTGTCGGTCATCTCGCCCAGCGCCAAAAACATGCCGGTCGACTCTATCATCACCACAATCATGACCAAGGTCATGGTCAAGATGAGCACAGGCTCAAACACCGGAAAGCCGAAGTGGAAAGGCGTGATCACGTCAAACCAGGCGGCTTTGCCCACTTTGTCAAAGTTCATCAGGCCCATGGCGGTGGCGACCACCCCACCGATCACAATGCCCAGCAAAACTGAGATGTTGGCCACAAAACCTTTGGCAAAGCGTGCAATCAGCAAGATGGACACCAGCACCAAGGCCGCGATGCCCACCCCGCCCAATTCGGCGTATTTGGGGTTGGGCATTTTGGGCAACAGCGCCAAATCTTTGGGCATGGCGGGCAATGTGGAGCCCGGGGCACTGGCGGCGGCAGCAGCGGCGTCCAACCATTGTTTGTGCTCAGGCGTCACGATGTTGGGGGCGGTGGGGCCAAAAGGGTTGCCAAAAATCCAGTTGATGCCAATGCGCATCAAGCTGATACCGATCACGGCAATGATGGTGCCCGTGACCACTGGCGGGAAAAACCGCAACATTCGGCTGACCAAGGGGGCAATCAGTATCGAGATAATGCCCGCTCCAATGATGGAGCCAAAAATCAGTTGTGCCCCTATGGCACCGGGGTTGTTGTTGGCCATGGCCACCATGGGCGCGACCGATGCAAACGTCACGCCCATCATCACAGGCAGACGAATACCAAACCACTGGGTGGCGCCGAGCGACTGGATCAAGGTCACCAAGCCGCAGCAAAACAGGTCGGCCGAAATCAAAAAGGCCACATCCTCCGGGCTTAGCTTGAGGGCGCGGCCCACGATCAGAGGCACGGCCACTGCACCGGCGTACATCACCAGTACATGTTGCAGGCCCAAAGCGGCGAGCTTGCCATTGGGCAACTTCTCGTCCACGGGGTGAATGGTTGAACTCATGGAGCAATCTCCTGGTAAGGGTTTGGGGTAAACGGTTGGGAAACACCAAAGAAACTAGATGTGTGCTTCTTTGTGTTCCAAACTGTATACAAAATTAAATGCGATGTGGATCGGTGTTTTCCCTTTTACATCAACGTAAAAAATGGTTCAGTTATTTAAATTAAAGTAATAAAAATATGCTCAATGTGTATCATCGCGCCCCATGCGTCATACAAATCATCGGGCTCCCGCTTCGGTCCCCGCAGGCTTTCAGCTGGAGAGCCTGCTTAATTAAATAAAAAACCGGCGTGTTGACGAGTTGAAGGCCGTCCTGCACATCACCACTAAATGGTGCCTGCACAACAATTTGGGCCATAGCGAGGCCGCCATTCACTTTTCGACCCGTTAATTCTCAAACCGATATCAATGGAAACAGTGCATGGTCCATGGGAGCGCCTGCGGGCAGTTCTTGCTCAAGGCCGGGGAAGGGGGGCGATGTCACCCAAGGGCGTGGGGCGTGGGTCATGTCGTCGCCCAAAAAGCGTACCGAGTACACACGTCGGCGCTGTGTGCCATCGACCCCTGCCGAGGCGTGCAGGCTGAGCATGTGAAAGCACACCAGGTCGCCGGGCTGCAGGTCCCAGCCCACGATGGGAAAGTCTTGCCGGTTTTGCTCAATGTCGGGCAGTTCGGTCAGTGAGCCCTCAGGGAACCATTTGGCTTGGTTCGTCATGAAGGTGCGCGGCATGAGCCATGGCCCTTGGTGCGAACCGGCTACAAATTCAAGGGTGGATGCGCGGCTAACCGGGTCTACGGGTATCCAGAAACTGATGTTTTGCCGTCCCTCGACGTTGTAGTACGGCTGGTCTTGGTGCCAAGGGGTGCGCTGGCGGGTGCCGGGTTCTTTGACCAACAGGTGGTCGTGGTAGAGGCGCACTGTTTTACTTTGCATGAGCCTTTGCGCCAGCCCGGCCAGGGGCGTTTCGAAAATAAAGCGCTTGTATTGCGGAATGTCTTGCCAGTTGCAAAAGTCTTCAAAAAAATCGCCCCGGGTCGTCCGGTCGGCTGGCCACCATGCCGCGCGGGCTGGGAGCGGCCAAGTTGGCCTCAATGCCTGCTTGCAGCAGCGCCACTTCCTCTCGGGTAAAAAACTGCCGAATGCACACGGCCCCGTCCCGCTGAAAATCGGCCACGTCTTGGTCTGTGGTGCAGCCCAGCACCCGCTGGCGCAAGGTCTGGAGGGCGGGGGCGCTGTTTTGATTCATGCTTGGAGACTGAAAAAAAGGTGACCTGTATGGTAGTTATCGTTTTAACTTTTGATAAAAATTCTCATGAGAACCCAAAAGCAACAACATTCTTGAACCGGGGTCGTATTCGTAGGCCAGCAGCATGGGCTGTTGTTGGCTTCGGTATTTATAAACGAATACCCCAGAGAGATCGCCTTTTTGGGGTTCTCCCAAAGTGGGGTCTGCAGTGATGGCCTCTACGGCATGGTCTGCATCGGTTTTTTGCTGCAGCTGTAGTTTTTTATACGCTCTGGCAAAAGCGGCACTTTGCAGCACCTGAACTGTGCTCATTTGGTGCGTGATTGTGGAATAAACGGCGTGGCCAGCACGGGGCCTTCAGCTCGGGCAACCATCAGTTCGCGCACAAACTCTGTGGGCAGGTCAGGGTTGTCAAGGGCGGCTTTGCCCACCATGGCCCAGAATTCAATTTGGCCCGCGATGGTTCGCCGCTCAGCACTGGCGTGGGCTTTCGCCTGTTCGTAAAGCGTATCGTCGATTCGTACTGGCATGCCCATAAAGTTCACCTTGAAGTAATTTGCTACAAATGTAGCAGGGCTGGGGATTCAAGGTCAAGTTGACTGAACAGCGGCGCGTGCGCGCTGCTGCGCTCAAGCCAGCAAATCCAACAGCGTGCGGGCGATCACTTTGGTGGCGCGGCGCAGGTCTTCCAGTTGCACATGTTCGTCAGCGCGTTTGGCGTTGGATTCGCGCACGGTGCGCGGGCCAGCACCATAAATCACGCCGGGGATGCCGCGTTCCACGTACAGGCGTACGTCGGTGTAGAGCGGGGTGCCCACAGCAGGTATGGCTTCTCCAAACACTTGTTGGCCGTGGTTCTGGATCGCATCGACCAGGGGTTGGTTGCCGGGCAGGGGTTTCATGGCGTTGGCCAGCAGCATTCGGCGCACGTCCACTTGCAGTTGTTTGCCGCCACGCGGTGGGTTGAAGCTGGCCGCAGCTTGGGCAATGGTTTGCCGAATGGCGGCCTCGACTTCGGCCGGGTTTTCTTCGGGGATCATGCGGCGGTCCAGCTTGAAGCTGACTTTGCCAGGCACCACGTTGGTGTTGGTGCCCCCGGTGATTTGGCCCACATTGAGGTAGGGGTGCGTGATGCCCTCCACCTTAGAGCTCACTTGCAGGTATTGGGAGTTCAGAGCGTGCAGGGCGTTCAAGATGTGCACGGCACCATGCAGCGCGTCGGTGCCGCTGTCGGGAATGGCAGCGTGGGCCATTTCGCCGTGCACGGTCACTTCCATTTGCAAGCAGCCGTTGTGCGCGGTGACCACTTGGTAACTGAAGCCTGCCGCAATCATCAAATCGGGTTTTGTCAGGCCTTGGGCCAGCAACCAGCCGGGGCCCATTTCGCCGCCAAATTCTTCGTCATAAGTAAAGTGCAGTTCCACGCCGCCTTTGAGCGGTGTTTGCAGCGATTCAAGGGCGCGGGTGGCAAAGGTGAAGGTAGAAAAGTCGCTCTTGCTGACGGCGGTGGCGCGGCCGTACATGGCGCTGTTGTGGATCTCGCCGCCATAGGGTGGATGGGTCCAACCTTCGCCGGGTGGCACCACGTCGCCATGGGCGTTCAGGGCAATGGTTTTGCCTGCCCCATAGTGGCGGCGCACGATCAGGTTGGTGATGCTTTCCAGTCCGTAGGCCTTGACTTCGGATTGGGGTACGACGTGCTTTTCTGCCTCAAAGCCCATGGGCTTGAGCAATTCGGCGGTGCGCTCGGCGTGCGGGGCATTGTTGCCGGGCGGGGTGTCGGTGGGCACTTGCACCAAGGCTTGCAAAAACCGGACTTGCTCGTCAAAGTGCGCGTCGATCCAAGCGTCGAGTTGGCTGTATTGGGCTGAAAGATTGACGTTAGGGGCGCTCATGACATTTCCAGACGGAGTTGGTTCAAAAGGTGGCTGAAGGCGTCGATGCACAGTTGCATGTCGTCGCAGGTGGTGGATTCGAGTGGGTTGTGGCTGATGCCTGCGTTTTCACCGCGCACAAACAGCATGGCTTGCGGCATGACCTCGTGCAGTTTCATAGCGTCGTGGCCTGCGCCGCTGGGCAGTTTGAACAGCGGCACGCCCAATGCACTCACGGCACGTTCCCAGCGGGCTTGCCATTGCGGTGCGCTGGGAGCGGCTGGAGCGCTCATGGTCAGCTCGGTTTTGACGCGAATGCCGCGCCGCTTTGCAATGCTTTGCAGTTGCGCCAGCACGTCGGCCACCAGGGCATCGCGCTGGGGGTCGGTGGGCGCGCGCATGTCCAGGCTGAACAAGCAGCGGCCCGGGACTACGTTGATGGAGCCGTTGGGCACTTGCAATTGCCCGATGGTGGCCACGCTGTCACCGTCTTGTGCGGCGCGTTGCTCAAGGTACAAGGCCAGTTCGGCCACGGCACAGGCAGCATCCCGGCGGCGGTCCATGGGGGTGGTGCCCGCATGGCTGGCGGTGCCAATGGCTTCGCACAGGTAGCGCACGCTGCCATTAATGGAGGTGACCACGCCCAGGGGAATGTTCACTTCGTTCAGCACCGGGCCCTGCTCAATGTGCAACTCAACAAAACCCAAATAGTGCGCCGGGTCGCGCTGGATTTTGGGGATGTCATCCACGTTCAGGCCCGCGTGGGCCATGGCAGCGCGCATGCTGATGCCGTCGGCGTCTTGCTGGTCCAACCAGGCCGGGTTGAACTGACCAATGAGCGCTCCCGAACCGAGGAAGGTGGCCTTGTAGCGCTGGCCTTCTTCTTCGGCAAAGGCCACCACTTCGATGCCAAAGGGCAGACGTTTGCCTTGCTGGTGCAGTTGTTGCACGCAGGCCATGGGCACAAAAATGCCCAGGCGTCCGTCGTATTTGCCGCCATTGCGCACGGTGTCGTAGTGGCTACCGGTCATCAAGTATTGGCTGCCTGCAACGTGCGCGGGGCTGGGGTGGTAGCGCCCCACCACGTTACCCACGGCATCGGTTTGCACGTCGTCAAAACCGCAGTCGCGCATGGTTTGGCTGATGGACTGGGCGCAGGCGCGGTGCGCATCGGTCAAATAAGTCACGGTCAACTGGCCCAGCTCGGCATAGCCGGGGTCGGTGTGTTGGGCCAGTTGTTCGTGCCAGTCCCAGACCTGCTGGCCTTGCGTAGGCGCCACCCCAAATTTGTCGTTCAGTCGAATCTCCACGATGCGGTGAATGTTGCGCAGGCATTCGGCCAGCTCAAAGTCAGGGTGGCCGTGCAAACGGCGCTCAAATGCGTCGATGATCTGCCGCTTGTTGTAGCCCAGCCCGCGTGGCCCGCGAACCGCCAAGATGAACGGCCAGCCAAACTTGGCGTTGTAGTCGGCGTTGAGCTTTTGGATTTTGGCAAACTCTTCGGGCGTGCAGTCGGTCAGGCCCGCCTTGGTTTGCTCGTGGGTGGATTCAGCTGTCAGTGTTTTGCTGACCATGGCCTTGCCCGCCAGCTCGGGGTGGGCGCGGATCAGGCCCAGTTGGGCCTCGCGTCCGGCGCGGGCCAGCACTTCGGTCATGGCAAATTTGAGGTGCGCCAGCGATGTAAAAGGCCTCGCGTTCAGGGCTTGCTCGGCAATCCAGGGTGAATGCTCGTACAAACCGTCGAGCATTTGCGCCGCATCGGTGAGTGAAGCACTGTTCAGTTGTTCCAAGGTCAAGGGCATGGTGTCCTTTGCTGTTTAGATCGGGTGTTCTGTGGAAAGCAACCCCTGCGGCCGAATCTTCAAGCAGGGCATTTGGTCGCAGGGGCCGCCTCCCACAGGGTCATTCTTGGTAAGGGTGGGTGGTTTTCCAGTGCCGGGCAATGTCGATGCGGCGTGCCACCCAAACATGATCGTGCGACTGGATGTGGTCCAAAAAGCGTTGCAGCGCAATGATGCGGCCCGGGCGGCCCAACAAGCGGCAGTGCATGCCGATGCTCATCATCTTGGGGGCGTTATCACCGTTCGGATCGCCCTCGGCATAGAGCGCGTCAAAGGTGTCGCGCATGTACTGAAAAAACGGGTCGGCGTGCGAATAACCCTGGGGCAAGGCAAAGCGCATGTCGTTGCAGTCCAGGGTGTAGGGCACGATAAGTTGCGGGACCACATTGCAGTCGGTTTTACGCACTTTCATCCAAAAGGGCAGGTCGTCGCCGTAGTAGTCGCTGTCGTATTCAAAGCCGCCAAAATCGGCCACCAGGCGGCGTGTGTTTGGGCTGTCGCGTCCGGTGTACCAACCCAACGGGCGTTCCCCGGTGAGCTTTTGCAAAATGTCCATGGCCTCGGCCATGTGGGCGCGTTCCGTGGCTTCGTCAATGTTTTGGTAGTGAATCCATTTCAGGCCGTGGCAAGCCATGTCGTAGCCCAGTTCTTTGAATGCAGCGGTCACGTCGTCGTGTTTTTGCAGCGCTGTGGCCACACCAAACACCGTGAGCGGCAGGCCGCGTTTTTCAAACTCGCGCAGCAAGCGCCACACCCCCGCTCTGGAGCCGTATTCGTAAATGCCCTCCATGCTGATGTGCCGATCGGCAAAGGCAGGTGGGCTGAACATTTCGGACAAAAACTGCTCGGACCCGGCATCGCCGTGCAGCACGGAGTTTTCGCCGCCTTCTTCGTAGTTCAGGACAAATTGCACTGCCACGCGTGCGCCGCCGGGCCATTGGGCGTGTGGCGGGTTGCGGCCATAGCCTTTCAGGTCGCGGGGGTAGGGCAGGGTGCTGTCGTAGGTGCTCATGTCGGTTCAGTCAGTTCGGTCGGTGCGGAAGGTACGGGAGGTCTGGGAGGTCTGGGAGGTGCGGGAGGTGTGGGCCGAGATGGGAGATTTCAGGCCAAAGCCAGCGAAATGTCGTGGGTGGGCACTTGGCGGTCAAAAGTCAGGCTTTGCTCGACATGCAACAGGTGTTCGTGCATGAGTTGTACCGCTTGGTTGGCGTCTTGGGCTTGCAGCGCTGCCACGATGCCCTCGTGCTCATCGGTGGAGTGTTCCGCCTCGTTGCGCGACTGGTACATCAGCGTAATCAGGGCGCAGCGAGAGATCAACTCGCCCAGCACTTGGGCCAACACGTCGTTTTCCATCAGTTCGGCCATGCGCACATGAAAGTCGCCCAACAACTCGGTGCGCCCCGTCACGTCGCCTTGTTGCACGGCTTGGCGTTCTTGTGCAATGTGCTCCTTGAGGGCTGTAATTTGCGCTGGGGTGACTTGCTGCACAAAGGCGCGGGTCATTTCTGCCTCGAGCATGCGGCGAACGGCAAACACTTGCTTGGCCTCTTCTACCGACGGGGCCGCCACGAAAGCGCCACGAGCGGGCTCGAGCTTGATCAGCCTGTTTTGCGACAACTGAAACAAGGCTTGCCGAACCAAGGTGCGAGAAACCCCAAAATGGTCGGCCAGCTTTTGCTCGGCCAGTTTGGAGCCGGGCAACAATCGGTGCTCGACGATGGCGCGGGTCAACGATTCGACAATGTGGTGTGTGGTGGAAGTTTCCATGTCTCGCAGTCCCCTTTGGGCTTGTTTTGTGTCTGTGGCAGAAATCATAGCCACAAAAAGCAAAATTGTATACACTCCAGTCGACTGGTTTTTGGGCGTTGAAATTGACCTCACAGCGAAACGCCAAAAACAAAGCACCCAATTAAATACGCCAACATTTAACTCAAGCGAGCAAAACCATGGGATTGAGCACACACGTTTTGGACACCATGCATGGCTGCCCGGCCGCAGGCATGCAGGTTGCCCTGTTTACCACCCAGGGAGAGCAAGCCACTTTGGTCAAAAGCTTCACCCTGAACAGCGACGGCCGCAACCCCGATGGCCTGTTGTACGACCATGCCAGCCTGCGCAAAGGCACTTACCGCTTGGTATTTGATGTGGCCGGCTATTTCAAAGCCAAAGGCGTAGACCTGCCCGAGCCCAATTTTTTGAACAAAGTGAGCCTAGATTTCGGCGTGGCCCACGAAGACCAGCACTACCACGTCCCCCTGCTCGCCAGCCCTTGGAGCTATTCCACCTACAGAGGCTCTTGAAATGACGGGGCTCTTGAACTGACGAGGCTCTTGAACTGACGAGGCTCTTGAACTGACGGGGCTCTTGAACTGACGGGGCGATGAGTTTCATTCCCGGCACGGCCGGGTTTAGTCTTAATCTGTCATACCCGACTTGATCGGGTATCCATGGTGATCAAAGTTATGGACCCCCGATCGGGTCGGGGGTGACAGTTTCAAAAGCGGTGACAGTTTCATAAGGGGTGGCGGTTTCATAAGGGGGGCGGTTTCATAAGGGGGGCGGTTTCGCCCACCTTCAACAGGTGCATGAT
>Ga0255128_1000046_pt1 | contig 42061 bp, 42 predicted proteins | sample Law_Miss_RepC_8d_FD_188562 | JGI IMG/M metagenome (GOLD analysis project Ga0255128, IMG submission 188562) | Freshwater microbial communities from St. Lawrence River, New York, United States - Law_Miss_RepC_8d | ecosystem: Environmental > Aquatic > Freshwater > River | place: USA: New York... | reverse complement strand
TGCGCGAGTTCGTGGCGCAACGGATGGTGGACTGAGCGCCCCAAAACACCACCTCGATGGGCGAAGCCGGCATGAAAAAGGCCGCTAGGTGGTCATTCCTAGCGGCCTTTGTGCAGGGTATTGGTGGTGGGTGTGGACCCGGGTTCAATTCCATGCAGGTGTAAGCCTGCTAACACCCGCTACTGCCCTGCGGAAGGTTGCGGAAAGGTGCTTGCCCCTACTCTCGTTTAGCCGCCTTTCGCAACTTTCCGCAGCTTTCCGAATCTTTCTCATCATCAATCAAAACCTCATTCTTGCTGTGAGCCTGATAGTCCGGGGCTCTGCCGGATGAACGTGCACTCCGTCTACACCCCCAAGCGGTTCACCAGCGACTCGCGAGGTGTAGTAGTAGCTGATGTCGTTGTTCTTGCGATCGGTCAGGTTCAAGATGTCTAGCGCGACATCCAGATCGTTTGAAACTTTTCGGTTCACACGGAGATTGGCGGCAACACTGGCGTTTGATCGAACGGAATTGTCCTCAATCAAAGGAGCCGCTCCGATGTAGCGAATGCCCAACGAGCCAGACCACGGCCCCAAATTACGCAACGCGAATGTGAAATTGGCAACTTTCTGGACAGCGTTGGCGATGTAATTACCTGCGGGGTCATTGTTCGAATACCTTGGTTGGGTCCACGCAAAATTAGCATCCATCAAAAAATGCTCACCCGGTGTCCAATGGTTGCTCCACTCCACACCGGTTCGACGGCTGGGACGTCCCGCTTCGGTGTTGCCTGCATCTCCAACATAAACCAGTTCTGAATCGAAATCGAGCCGCCAGATGGCCAAGGTCGTTTGTAGGTCGGGAACGATCTGCGATTTCACCCCTATCTCTTGTCCACGCGAGCTGACGAGACCAGGAACAGAATCAATCGGCAATCCCGTCTTGGGGTCCACCTTGGCAGTGGTACCGCGTGCGTCATTGCTGTGAAAACCATTGCCCGCATTGATGAAAAACTCTGTTTTCTGCCATGGTCCGAAGATGACGGAAAACTTGGGCGAAACCTTGGACGCTGCTGCGTTTCCAGAATTCTGTGGCTGTGAATGGCTGGTGACTTTGGCGCTGAATTGGTCAACCCTCAAGCCTGTCACCGTTCGTAGCCATGAGCTCCAGCCCATTTCGTTTTCGCCATAAATGCCAACTAGGGTCTGGTGAACATCATCATCCCGAACGGTTGACTGAATTTGTCTGGCCACGGTGTCATAGAGTCCAACGCGAATTCGGTCTTGTCGCATCTGCACCCCTAAGGTGTTTTGCATGCTCCGTCCATCGCTCAAATCGGTGAACCAGGACCTGTAGGCTTTGCCACCCCACACTGATCTGTCATCGGTCTGGGCGAACTGGTCATTGGTTCTGTCCAAGCTGTAGGTGAAGTTGGAGAACAAATTCAGGTCATACTTGATGGCATACCACTCGATCTTTGTCAGCTCATGATCTGTGGATTGATGCCAGTTGCCCGACAAACTGGTGCGGTTTGTATTTCCGCCATCCGATGGATCCAGTGAATCGAATCGACCGAACGGTTGCCCCTGATAACTTCCTGCATCAATCAGACGTTGCGGAATCTGATCTGTCGAATTCCAGCGTGCTGAATAAGCCGACAGGCTAGTTGACCAGCCCTCGCGTGGGCTGCCTCCGCTGAGTATGAATTGAGCATTGGTTTTACGAATCCCCTCGGGAACACTCCACGGCCCGTTGTTATTCAGACGTTCGACGGCTGTCAGCAAGGTCACGCCCTCACTCACCTCCCGGGAAACACCAGCTACACCCCTCAAATATCCACGCTGTCCAATCGTCACATCAGCAAAAGGACGGTCTAACTTGGTTCGATAAACGAAGTTGGCTGAGCCAGCGGATGAAAAATCTCCTTCGGACGCGAAGTAAGGCCCCTTGCGGTACTCAACCCGTTGCACCAGTTCAGGAATCAGAAAATTCAAATCGCTGTAGCCATGCCCGTGCGCATGTGTCGGCATATTCACCGGCACGCCGTTGACAATCGTTGCGAAGTCGGTGCCGTGGTCGAGGTTCATGCCACGCAAAAAGTATTGATTGGCTTTGCCGTCACCTGAATGCTGGGTGACCACCATGCCTGGGATGTACTCCAGAACATCGGCAGGGCGCAAGATCGCTCGATTACGTAGCAACTCTGGCCCGATCACACCTTCGCTGGCAGCATCACTGGTACCGATCGAGTTGTCGTAATGCCCCGTGACCACTATTGGTGCGAGTTCGTGACCGAAAACAGGAGTTGCGCACCAAATCAGTGACAACAAGAAGCGACTAGGAACAAAACGGGGATTCATGCACTGATTTTGCAATTGCTGGGCCAGACACCTGATTTGGAGCAGGCGGGACGCTTGATCTGTCAGAGGGTGCAATAGAACCTTTAAAAGGAGGTTCTTATGAAAACCCGAAAGGCACTCTTGGCCGATAGGCTCGCGACTGAGCAAGTGATCCGATCCATTGAATCCCGAGCGCAAAGCAGCACATTGAAGGACGGCCCGAACGGATCGATTTGCGTCAGTATGCCAATCACACCGGGCGACCTAAAGCAGCTCGCTCATCTTCGCGGAAAGCTGGCCGCGTCAGATGCATTGCTCGGCATACAAAAGGCGCGAAGTGGGCGAGCGATTGCGCCAGCCGACTTATCATCGTCGACTGCAATGCCCGAGCTTCTCACCGAGCAGATGCTTGCGCTGCGGTGGCACTGCTCCACCTCACGCCTACAGCGATGGCGAGCCGATCGGAAGGGGCCAGACTATCTCAAGATCGGCGGCAAAGTGCTTTATCGGCTCGAGGATGTCCGTAAATACGAGATCGCGCACATCGTTCATTCCGAGATCGCCGCTTGATTGCACAGCAGACCATTCAGGCCAGATACAAGCCGTTCATGAAAAAAGTAAAAAGTCTGATTGCGGACGGAAGTCCACAAGCAAGCCATTGATTTCATTGGGATTTTTGTTCCAGGTTTTAAGTTTCGATCGGGTTGCGACGGAAACTCTCTAAAAACCTGGAAAAACGGATATTCATGAGGACCTCAGGAACCCTCATGAACCCGCATGAACTGGCAACAACCAGCAAGCATCAAATTGGTGGCGGAACACGGAACCGAACCCGCGTCCGCAATCCGAGCCAGATGGTAACGCCTTGGCCTTGAGGGCGTGGATTCGGCAATTTGGGCAACTACCCCCTCAGAACCCCGGGTACTTCCGCCAGATCCGCTGGTTCAGCTCTTCGTTGTCGCTGTACTCGCCTATCGCCCAATCCTTGAACGCGTAGAGGTCTTCCGCCAATTCGGTGATTACGTCGCGCAGCTCCAGGGGCCCCAGCCACTCGGCAGGGATCGCCTTCACGCCGTGCATTGCGCCCAGCAGGTTGCCAACGATCGCGCCGGTCGAGTCGGAGTCGCCATCGTGGTTCACCGCCAGAATCACCCCATCCTTGAAATTGCGGGCGACCAGCGCGCAATAGATGGAGATCGCCAGGGCCTCCTCGGCGATCCAACCCTGGCCCAGCCGGGCAATGGCTTCTTCATGGGGCAGGCCGGAATCGGCCAACTCCTCGGCCATCTCCTCGGCCATCTCTATTGCCCGCAGCGTCTCATCGTGGCCGGGCTCGGCTCGCAGGAGGCTTTTGGCGGCGGCCAGCGCCTCGGGCAGCGAAGCGCCATCGGTCAGCGCCAGGATTAGCACTGCCAGCACACCACCGGTCAGAGCGCCGGTCGGATGGCCATGGGTCAGCGCAGCCAACTCGGTACCCAGCCGGAAGGCGTCTTGGGGAGATTCGTGCTGACGCAGGCGCCAGGCGAACAGACCGACCGGCGCAACCCGCATGACGCCGCCGCAGCCTTTGCTGTCGTTGCGGGCCGACTCCCCGAGGGAATTCATCGCCCGCAGGGCAGCGAGGCAGGTGTTGCCCGGTGCGCGACGGCTGTGCAGCTGGCGCTGCTGAAACAGCCAGCCAGGCTCATCGGTGCCGAAGTCGATGTCGCAGGTCGGACGTTCGCCTTGGGTTTGCAGCCAGCGCAAGTAGGCGTGGGCCGTAACACCGGAATAGGTTGTGATGCCTTTGAAACAGCCGCGCACCCAGCCTCGGATCAACCCCTCAGCGGTGAACAAGGTCATCTGCGTATCGTCGGTGATCGTCCCCATGCCGCCATAAGCCGGTGCGTACTGGGTGATGCCCTTGGGGCCGAAGCGACGGAGGATCTCTGCCCGCTTCATGAACTCGACCGGTGCGCCCAGCGCATCTCCGACTGCACCACCTAGCAGGCAGCCCAGAAATCGCCCCTGGACCGTGCGTTTTTGCTGGCGCTTGCCGCGCCAGGCCGGTGGTGCCGGTGTCTCGAATTCTTCCGCCGCGCCCGCATCGGCAACGGGCTCCTCCTCCTCATTGCTGGACAAGGTGTAGTAGATGCCCAGCTCTGCGACTACGCGGGGGGCGGGCCGGGCAACGAGGTCCAGCTGCTTGCGCCACTCGGGCACATCGGAACCGACCCAACTGATGCCCAGGCCTTTCTCCCAGTAGGACAGGTAGGCTTCGCCCCGGTCGGCAGCGTAGTAGTTGCCGTTTCCGGCAGAGCAGTCGAGCGCGTACTCCCAGTTGTTCTCGCGCATACAGACGCCGTGCTCAGGGTGAGGCACTTGCCCCAGCCCGATCAGGTACTCCGCGCTCTTGGCGTCCAATGGGCGAAACACAGCCACCCGCAAGCGTCCATCGTCCCGGGCGGTGATGGCAGCGATCAGAAAATCACCACGTTGGATGGTGACCAGTTTGCCGGCAAGGTCCACGGGCCCGACCTCGAGCCACCAGTGGTCGCCGGCAGCGGAGATGACGTCGCGGGCATCGTCGGGTGCCAATAGCTCGGCAAGCCGATCCATTGCGGGTTCGGCCTGCTGCCATTCGGCTGCGCCGTCCCGGCTACGCTGCTGCAAACCATGAAGCAGCGTAGCTACTGGTAAAGACCCCGATCCCTCTAGACAGACCGCCAAGTCACTCTTTCTGATCGGATAAGCAATATCGGGGAGCTGGTACCGTTCCAGGACGTCCGCTTTCAGGTGAAGATTAAAAAGGTTGGGCATAAGTCATCTACTCCCGATTACGCACGAACAAGCCAGGCACCCCGGTCAGAAACCATCATGCTGAGGGTAGTGCGTAGCTTGATCACCGCGTCGGATGCCTCATGAGGCAAAGTAGTGAAAACGATCTTCTTGTGCCCATCCAGACTCCAAGGACTGGATGACTCTGCCGTTGTCTCGGTCGGCTTACTTGGATCGTGCGGGTACACCAAGAAGCCACAGACATCGTCTCTGGTCGAGTGGCGGAATCGACCAAGGTAAGCGGCCATTTGATAAAGATCCTCACGCTGGGGTCCGTTCGGCGCACTGGCAGATGGGTGCAGCGATTTGTACTTCGCATCTGCAACGCCCAGGACCTCTGCGCTTGAAGACAAAATTGCATCAGGAATAAGCGTACCCAAACCTTGCCCGGTGACATCGCTGTGGAGCATCTTCTTGGTCGCAGCCTTATCTCGGGTACCGTGAGTCACGGTCAGTGGTGCTGCAGCCTTGCGCAAAATGCTGAGGACGTACATCTCCCACAGCTCCGCAACGTCGAGCAGCACACCCTTTGTTTCGCCACTGGCATCAATATCAGCAGCCAACCCCCTTCGGTTTGCAATCTGCCTAGACAACTCAGCGATAGGCGCAAACCCTGCTGTGATCGGCGTGTAGCGAATGCGGTCCAGTTCGGCCTTCGTTGGGACACGTGGTCTCGCGCCGGTAACAGCCATCAAATGGGGGAGTAGTTCCTTCGCACGTGTGGGCAGCCATTTTTCGTCCGGCACCCCAAGCCACCGTCGCAGAACCTCGTAGGCGGCGACGATGGCATCGGATGCTGCGTGATCCAACGACCGCTCCGAACGGATAGACACTACCTGTCCCCCACCTGATGCGATCAAGCGCAGTGATGCGGGGACATCAAGCCGCCCCCTAACCGTCGCGCCTTTCGTCGCCACTTCTCGGCGAAGCGCAGGCAGCCCATGCCGAGCCGCCTCGACGAAGCCATGGGCCCAGACGGACGCAAGAAGTTGGGCAATGAACGATTCGTCCTCCCGGAGTTCTCCGGGCGCGTCGGTCAGCACGACCGACGTTGCTTCAAAAAGCCAATTCCGAAGCACGTTCAGGCCAAAACGTGGCTCAATGGTCAGGCTGTGCCCCTCGAAGGAAATCGAGCCGACGTACCGGCCAGCCCACCAAGTGCCGTCCCATGCACAGTAGACGATGGGCTCGTCCTCGTCCCTCTCGCCCGAGATGGGAACTACAAAATCCGATGCTCGGACATTTGTTACGAGCTTCCGGAGCCAGTTAACCTCTGCCGCTGTCGGTTGCGGGACGAGCGGTGAGCAGTCACGCGCGACTAGTTTCACTCGGCCACCGACGGCTTGAGCAGAACCTTGGATAGCCGGTCGAGCTCAGTGTTGCGCGCGGTCGCGTCCAGTCCAGCGAGATACTGCTCGAGCAACGGGCGAAGGGACAGATTCCACACCTGCACGACGGGCTCCAGCGCTTCACCCCTCTTGTTCCAAAGGTAGTTCTGCTTGCGTGTAGGTCGAGCACCGAGGAAATTGCGCAGAAACACGACCACATCTAGCAGGTAGGTGTGCCCGATCTCGTACTGTGAGCCAAGCAGCGGGCTGTCGTGGATCTGCCTGTTCAACGCCGCCGCTGCTGCAGCCAATTTGCGGAAATCCGGTTCGATGCGACCCCACTCCAGGCCCGATTTCAGATCCTGCCACTTGGATTCCGCGGCCCCCACTAGAGCCTCGGCGTCAAACGGGCAAAGTAGCCACAAGAAACGTCGGCGCAGCGCGAAGTCGATCTGCTCGATGGACTGGTCGATCAGGTTCATGGTGCCGATCACGTACAGATCGTCGGGGATGCGCAGCTTCATTGCCGCCCCGTCTCCATTGCGTGCCGGAAGCTCAATCGTCTGATTGCGATCCTCAAGCAAGGAAAAGCACTCGCCGAGCATCCGACTCAGGTCCGTCCGATTCATTTCATCCAGGATCAGGATGTGCGGCAGACGTTCAGCGCGTGGCTTCTGCTCGATGTCCTCAATCAGCTTTGGAAGGTAGCCAGATCGATATTCCGTGCCACCGCCATTCGAAATGTGGAGTGCGCGAATGAAGTCCTCGTAGCTGTAGGCCGGGTGCAGCTGCAGTCGATGCACGTTGTCGCGGATCGCGGATTCGATAGCAGATTGCGACTGGAAGTAGCGAGCCGGGCCCATTTGGCTCAGTGCCGCAGATCGGATGACACGCTCAGCCAGCTTCTTGGCGCGGAAAGTCTTTCCAGTACCCGGCGGTCCATAGAGGACGATCTGCTTCTTGTGCTGGATGATCTCCAGCGGCGCGCCTTCAGATGCGCCCTCGCTGTCGTCGTACCAAGCCTCGACAAGCGGCGACCAGTAAAAGTCCAGCTCCTGGTTGGGAAGCAGCTTTTCTAGCTCCTGGCGAATGGCCAAGATCGCCCGGTCATCATCCTCTGATTCGGCAGTGACCAGTCCCGAGAAAGCCTTGATGACTCTGCGCTTGTGATTGCCACTTGCTATGCGCTCGAAGTGCTCGGGGAACAGGAGATGAAGAAGCATGTGCCGGAGCTGCTTCGACTCTGCATCCTCAATGCTGTCCACGACCTCTTGAAAGAGCCACGGATCGGCCGCCACCTCTACCTGCCGATCGTTTGGCAACTTCTTCCATGCGATGGCGAGTTCGATCAGAAAGGCGATCTCGAAAGGGCGGCGGGTGTTGTAGCCCTGACCGCCACTGCCGATCCCGTTAGAGAAAGCGGCGGATACAAGGTGGGACTCCGGCAGGGTGTCGCCGCCCCAGCTGAGAACCTCGTTCACGACCTGCCGCTTGCGCACGCCACCGACACTGGATGGGAACAGGAAGTACACGCTCAAGATCTCTGCCGCAAGACGTGATACGTCCTGTCCGGCCTTTCCGACTTGGTCTTTGAACTTGTCGATGAACGTCCGGTCGCCTTCGTCCGGGGTGGCGACGAAGGCTTTGTGAATGCGATCCAGTAAATCAGGACGCCAGACAGACGCGTCGGCGAACAGCAGTGATCCGTCACGTAGGAGGCAGTCGACCCGGAAGGCATCAGCAGCCTGGTAGATCTTGCTCGTGTCTTGCTCTGAATAGCGGGCCATGATTAATCCTTGCCAGAAACGTCTCCCGACCCGCGATCCGGGCTTGGCTGCTGAGGGAGAAGGATGTTATATTACATACATTACATCACATTGTCACGAGGTGGCGGGCATGAGCATAGGTTCCAGCGGGCGAATTGTGATTGAGATTGATCCAGATCTTAAGCGCGGCTTGTACTCGAATTTGACGGCAAAAGGGTTGACCTTGAAAGAATGGTTTGTCTCCCAAGCCGAGGGCTTCATCGCACATGCCGGGCAAATGCCACTGCCAATAGATGACTCTACAGACGAAAACAAAAGCATCAGCAACAAGGAATAAAAATGGCAGCAAAGCGAGCCCCCCTTTTGTTTCGATACCCGGGCGGGAAGCATTACGCAATGGATATTTTGCAGCCCTTTTGGGAAGCAGTTCCGCACTCAGAATACAGAGAGCCTTTTGCCGGAGGGGCCACAGTTTTCTTTAACAAATCTCCAGCTCAATACACTTGGCTGAATGACATTGACTCTGAGTTGATCACCACTTATAGGTGCGTAGCCAATGCTCATGATCGAGCCGCACTTATTCAAAGATTTGAGAATGAAGTGGCCAACCCGGATCGATGGCGAGAGGTTTTGGAGTTTGCTCCGCAGTCCGATTTAGATATTGCGTTCAAGTACTTCTATCTAAATAGAACCTCATTCAGTGGAAAATTAATATCTCCGGCCTGGGGGTATAGGCCAAAACGCAGCCTGCCGCCGGAGCGATGGCATGAGCGAATCATTCCATGCGGCGAAAAATTGGAGGGAGTTAATCTCTCCTCTCTGGATTTTCAGGAGGTTATTGAAGAGGGGTCGAAAGCCCAAGTGCTGATGTATGTGGATCCCCCATATTTTCTTCCCCCAAAAAGAAAACACTATCGGCATGGACTGGATCATGAGGACCATGTCCGTCTTGCAAGCGCATTGAGATCCACGAAGCACAAATTCTTCTTAACATACGATGACGCCGAGGAGATTAGGAGAATATATGATTGGGCATATATATACCCCTTGAAATTCTTCTATCGAGTTGAAAATTCGGCCACTCAAAATGGCGCAAGAAAACAGGGATTTGAACTAGTGATCACAAATTATGAGGTGCCAGGTCTTGAGCACATCTAAACCTAGAATTTTTGATGGGGTATACAAAGCCAGCAGCGTATACCAAAAAGGTGCAGACCATACGCAGTCTCCATTCAGATATCCGGGCGGAAAATTCTACGCCCTAAAGTACATCATCCCTTTTTTGAACGCCTACCCGCACGATGAGTACCGAGAGCCATTTGTTGGCGGTGGGAGCGTATTTTTTGGCAAGCCCAAAGCTCGCTTTAACTGGCTTAACGATCTTGAAGGTGATGTGATCGAAACCTACAGGGCAATGCAGTCGAAAGAAAGAAGCGAACTGCTGATAACTCGAGTGTCAGGTGAAATAGCGAGCAAAGAAAGGCATGCTGAGATCAAAACATACTCACCATTAAATGAGGATGACGTCGCCTTCAAGACGTACTATTTAAATAGAACCTCTTACTCCGGAATAATTCACAAGCCCGCGTGGGGATATGCGTTGGGAGCAAGTTCCCCACCGGAGAACTGGCATAGATTCATTCGTGGCGCGAACAAAAAACTTAGCGAAGTACATCTATCGAATTTAGACTTTTCCGAAGTGCTAACCGCACCAGCTCAAGGTAAACGGGTTCTGATGTACCTGGATCCGCCTTATTTTTTGGCGGATCAAAAACGCGCCTACACTAAGTCCTTCAAACTTCAAGATCATTTGCGTCTTGAAGAAATGCTGCGCTCTTTGGATCACGCATTTTTGCTGTCTTATGATGATTGCCCTCAGATTAGAGAGCTCTATTCGTGGGCACACATTTATGAGCAAACTTGGTTCTACAACACGGCAAATAGCTCTGGCCCCAGAAAGGTGGGGAAAGAGCTATTCATTACAAACTACCGCGTTGAGCACTTAGAACAGCTTGACTTGCTCTAGCTCATCAGGTTAGCGACCTCGTCCAGTCCGTAATTTTGTATTTTTGAATAGAAGAGTATGAAAACTTCTGGAGAGACTTTAGCCTGTGGGGCATTTCGTGATGCCCCTCAAGATTTTGCGTAGGAATTAGATAAAACTCCCACTCAAGCCCCGCCCCAGTTCCTGATGCTTTACGGCACATATCTACGACGGGAGGATCCATGCCGAGAACCAAATAGTCAAAGTCAGACCTCAGGTAGAGACGGCTTTGTGTTGGGTGGTCGTTGACGCGCCCCCTTGTTAGCTGGGTTTCCGTCGCAATTACTGGATCTCTTTTGTTAAGCTCACAGTTATTGGTTGAAATTCCTTTCATCTGAATGAACTTATTGGATCCGGCTATTTTTACGGCGTGATCAGCCTTGTCTGCGCGACTCGAACGCAAATCCGAGGGTTTATACATTTTGATTCCATTTGCCGCAACCATCTCTTGAAATACTACTTCACGAGAAAATCCTCTAATTGACATATCCCAAATCCGAAAATTGGCATCATTCAGAATGGTGTTGAGGATGACATCAGAAGAAATGCCTAGCTTCTTTGAAGTAAGAGGCAACACTTCTTGACCAGGAACCGGCTTTGTTGCACCAACATTTTTCAAGGTCACCCCAATGCGTGAAAATGCATTCAAGCTTGGGTGACGACTCCAATCAATGGAGAACGGCGAAAGTATATGCTCCTTGGATAGAGGGTGCCTAGGGAGTTCTCTGTTTTCAATAACGACTACGTTGAGGGGGTCATATGAAACCAGTCCGATCAAATACTCTGCGAAGTGATCGGCCCTATGGTAGTAGTCCATTGACTCCTGCTCAGATTTTGCCCCGTGAGTCTTGTGCGTCTTATACTGAACGATTGTGCCTTTGGTCCCAGCCTCTGTACAGGTTTTGAGCTGTAGTGATTTCGAATTGACAATACGGTCGACCGCATCGTCCCCACCAACCTCGGTTACCTTTATTCCATTAGCATCAAGTAGAGAATCGAAAAAACTCTCAAAGGCATGACCCTTAACAGTGCGAAAGACGGGTGAATTTTCACTGATCATCCGATCAAATGTATTTTGTTTCATTTGAAGTGATTCGCAGAGCGCATGCAGCTTATTGGCTGCTGAAATCTGTTTTATATCTGCGCCATGCTTCTTCTTCAAATAAGCGATGACTTCGCCAATACGTCCCGTTCCGTAGCTCATTGAGTTTTGTCTGAAAATTCGATTGATTAACGCCAAAACGGTTCTTAGATGCAGGCAGACCCACCAGGTGCCACTCATGTACAAACCGAATACAAGCAGAAGCCACCAGCATATCAGTTGATGTTCGACGCGAATAGTGGTAGGCACTATCGGGGTGGAAAAATTCATGAGCTACGGGTCTCGCTGAAGGTCACAGCGGTTTGTCCCCGGCCGTCACTGACCCCGCGTGGCAGTTCTGTCTCTGCGACGGGTTAGTTGAGATTGATCAACCAAGTCGGTGTCTGGTCCAGATCAGCCTCACGCCGAGGTTGAATGCGAAGTCGTCAGCAGTTTTTGTCCTCAGTAAGGCCAGTGGAAAGCAATCGCTCCTTCTTATTTGATGTTCGCGGTCATTGTCATGACCCACGCCTGCAGCGCCCTCAGTTGCTCGGCATTCTCGTGGCAGGTCTGGTAGTTGGCGGCAAGGGTTCCGGCGACGGCAGAGAGCGCAATGCCTGCGGCGGCCGCATCAGCATCTCTGGCGGGCTCGGGCAGCTCACCGGCGGCGGCAGCGTCGTGCAGGCGCACAAAGCCACGGTTGATAGTGCAAGCAGCATCGGCTTGAACGGGCACATAGACGGGAACCTCCTTGATGATGGTTTCGCCCTTCTCGCGAACGACGCGGACGCGGTCGACGTACTGGGTCACGACCTTGACGGTGGCTTGCGCCTGCCGCTCGCGGATAGCTGCGGTCTGTAGGGCTTGTTGCTGGATGGCGGCATCCCATCGCGCTTGAACGTGGCTCGCCCCCTTGATCCAGCCAAAGCCAACCAGGGCGATGCCGATCGCCGTGAGTGCCAGCAGCCGGTACGGCCACGGAATCACGCTCACGACGCCTCCCCGATGCACTGCCGGTATTCAGCTTCTCGCCGTGTAGCCAGCCCGCCGCACAGCCGCGCGTTGGTGGGCAGCGCGCAGTCTTTTCCCTGAAAGAAGCGCCAGCGCAGCAGCTCGGTACAGGCTCCCGCGTAGTCCTCGGCGTTGAGTTTCCTGACCAGCGTGGATTGGCAGAACGCGCGGCTGCCGACGTTGTAGGAAAAGCTCACCAGCGCGTCGTACTCGTGCTGGGCCAGGGGCACGGTCACGCATTGCTTGAGCGCCCCCTCGAATTGCTGCACGTCGGTAAGTGCCCGAGCCAGCGCCTTTGGCGGCGTGGTGGTGTCGCCCAGCTTCACCCCGGTGGTGGTGCCGAAACCAATGGTCGGTACATCGCCCTTGACGGGGATCACTGCACGATCGGTGTAGCCCTCGTGCAGCACGATGCCAACCAGGGCGGCAGCGGACAGCGTCAGTCCGGCCACCGTCCTGCGCATCGCTGGTGATGGTGGCCGGGTCATCGGTGCATCTCCGGCTGAGCCACGATGCGAGCTACGGTTGCGCCGATGCTGGCGGCAAAGGCCAGCAGCACGAACTCGCCGCGCGGTAGTACGTCCCCGAACAGCGGCACCACGACTTCCGCCGCCGTGAAGGCAGCGGCCAGCAGCGAGAAGCGGACGCTCCAGGCCCGTCGCAACACGCGCCGCCAGTCGTCCAGAAGGCAGATCTTCGGCTTGGCAGTCATTGCACGCCTCCCATCAGCTTCAACTTGATGGCGGCCCCCACCAGCAGCGCGGCCAGGATGCCGGTGGTCACGACCTTGATGGTGGTCTGCCACGCCGTTCGGCGGGCATCTCGCCACGCTTCCAGCAGATCGCGCAGTTCGCGGATGTCCTTCGCGGCGCTGCCGTTCTCCAGCCCGAGATGGGCAAGGCAACGCTCGGCTCCGCGTTCGGCGGCACGGTCGAGCAGTTCGTCGAAGTCCTCGCGGCGCAGCAGGAGCATGTTTTCCACAAGGGCGGCTGGTTGTTGTTCGGGTTCGGTCATTGCAGGTCTCCAGAAATGCGAAACCCGCCTGATGCACGTGGCACCAAGGCGGGTTCAGGGGTGATCAGGAAGATGGGTTTCAGATTTCGATGATTTCCAGCATCAGGTTGGGTGCGCCGCCTTCGATGACGTCATCACGCACGAACACCTTTTGGCCGATGGCAGCGCTGCCGCGTGCGCGGATCAGGCCGCCGCCGGGCAAGGCGACGGTCACGACGCCGGAGCCGACGCCCACTACCGTACCCGCCTGCAATGGCGGATCAGGGATGAGTTGGCGGAACTGCTCGTAGAGGTTATGCATGGCTCTGCACCCCCAAGGTCTGCCAGACCTCCGGCATTCCTGCCTCGACTTGCGTCGAGCGCACGATGCCCAGCCTCGTCACGCTGCCGTCCTGGTACTCGACGAACGCACCCGGCTCGATGATTCCCGTCTCGGCCAGCACCGGCAGGCGCAGGGTCACCTCGATCTGTTGCCCGGTATCAGCCAGAACCGAGGTGCCCCGCTGGCGCGCCGCAGCGGCTTCGGTGATCAGCGCATCGACCACCATCGGGGCCAGCACATCCCCGGCAGTCCCAGCCCGGCTCACCTGCCCAAGCACACCGACATCCTGGCCGGACACGAACACGCGGTTGTAGGCGGGCTTCTCTACCCAGCGCAGCGACTCGCGGGCCACCGCATCGACGGGCAGCACGAAGTCTGGCGTGACGGTGTTCCACTCCCACGGTGCGACCGGATACCGGTGGCGCACGCGGATGCTCTGGTCGAACGGGTGCGGGATCAGGTAACCCCCGGCCGCACTGGCAACGGCAACCAAGGCTTCCATCCACGTACCCTGCTGGGTGAATACCCCGGTCGGGACGTTCCAGTCGGTCAGGCCCCAATCGATGCTCCAGCCCAGCGGGATGCCGTTGAGCGTGAGTACGTCGTCCATCAACTGCCGCGCCGTGCGCGCCTGCGGTTGCTGGAAGTTCATCACCGGGGCATAGGGCGCGGCCAGCACGGCGTTGCGCCCTCTTCCGGAGATGCGGATGCTCGCGTCGCCGAACACGCGTTCGCGGCTGATGCTCTCAGCCAGCACGCGGAACGGCGTGCCGTTGACGCTGGCCACCAGTTCGACCGGGCCGCCGTTGCTGCCGGGGGCGACGAGGCTTGTAGCGGCGGCGGGGAGCAGCGCTTCGAAGCCCCACGTCCAGGAGGCGGCATCGAGCGCCAGTGAAAGGCTGAACACTGGCACCGGCAGGCCATCGGGCAGCCGGTGCAGGGTCACGTTGTTGATCACGAAATACACCCTCCGAACGGGAACGACCACCGGCTCCCCATCGGGAGGTGGCGGGTCGATGTGGTTTTCACAAACGAACAGCAAGTGGCTGTCCGCAGGGGCCAATGCCGCGAACAGCAGGTGGGTACTCGGCGTGTAGCAAGGTTGTGGCGCGGGCGGCTCTGGGATCACCCAGATGCTGATCCCAGGTGGTGACGGCACGGCATCCTGATACCGGCCACGCCATCCCCTCGCTGATGGACTCGCGCTCTTAAAATCACTCCCTTGGCGCTGGGTGAGCTGCCGCGCGGTTTGCCAAGGGCTCACCCGTCCCGCGCGCTTGGTGCGGTCGCCGTCTTGATGACGAAACCCCGTCGCATCGCGCAGGCGGGACGCGTTCTGAAACAAGCTCAGTCGAGCCAATTCGAGATACGTGCCATCCTGATGCGCGAACCACGTCAAGTCGTGGAAGGGCCGAGCCTGTTGCTGGCCCGTTCGATGCTGCGCAGGCAGCGAGGCCAAGACCGGGGGTAACCGATGGTCGACGCCTTGCGGCGTGGCAATCGTGCGCCGCCAGAACGTCTTCCAGCCTGCGGGCGTTGCAGCCGCATCCTGCTGGCCCTGCTTCGCGCCGTCCTCCGTCTGCTTCGCCACCTGCCAGAGGTGCGAAGTCCGACCCACCGTGGGACGCTGCGTGTGCGACGCGTACCTGACCTCTCCGGTGAACACGACGCCGGGCAGGCTTGCGCCAGCACCAGCCCCCACATTCAAGGGCACGCTCGGGCGCAAGACCAGTGACTGCACCGTCAGGCCCGGCAGTTGGGCCAACAACTCGGCCCGTGCCGGTGGGATGAACTTGATCGTGACGACCGGCAGCGGCAGTGTGGCCTGCACCGTGACATCGTCGCGCGGCGCGATGTAGTTGGCCCCGAACACCAAATTGGCGTCGGTGGCGGCGGGTTGATCGAAGAGCAGATCGACCAGGGGCGGACCGACGACTACGGTGACGGCGGGCGCGGGCAACGTGGCGACCAGGGTCACCTCGTTAGACACGGCAGGCACGGCTTACCCCAGGATGGCCGACACCATCCGGGCGTCACCGCCCAGATAGAGGTTGGTGCTGGCCAGTTTCACATCGCCATCGCCGTCAGTACCGCTGCAATCCAGATCCAAAGCCGTGACTTCGTTGCCGTTGACCAGCCGCGCCCACGTGGCGACGCCGGTGCTGGTGATCAATCCGTCCTCCTGTTGCGTCAGGGTGAGGAGTCCCCCCGCAATCGTGCCTGCGGGCTTGGTGAGCCTGATCTCGACCAGCATCGCGCTCGCGGGCGTCGTCGCCGGGGTGGCTGGACGCGTACCGCCGTAAATGCGCAGGCGCGCCGGATTGGTGCCTGCGTCGAGGAAGGCCAAGGTGCCTGCCAGCCGCGCCTCGTTGTGTTCGACAGTGATGGCAACGGTCACGGCATCATCTCCGGGCGTAGGTTGTCCGCGATCACGGCGCGGTACATCTGCTTGTGGTCGTAGCTGACCACGGTGTATCGCTGCGCCGGGTCCAGCAGTTCGAATCGGTAGTTGCCTCCCGTGTCTGACCAGGTCTCGGCGACCAGGACGCGGGTGTTCTCGCTGATGAGCTGCACCCGCCGCACCAGCGGTTGGTCGGGTTGTCCCTTCTCCTTGACCGTTCCGACGATGAATCCGTGGCCGCTGAAGTGGATGTTCTTGCGACCGTTCTGAATCGGATGGAACTGCCAGTCGTAGCCACCACCTCGGTTCCACTGATTGCTCGACGGGCTGTTGAGACGCGACAAGTCGAGTTGGGCATTGACGCCGATGTTGGCGGCGGGGTTGGGCGGCACCGAGGTCGAGCCCCCGGCCAGCGGCAGCAGATCGTCGTCGGCGTTCACGCCCACCGTCGTCGGAAAAGCGGGCAAACCAGACGGGGTGTCGCCTGCGACAGCGTGGACGCGTGCCGTGGCTCCGTACAAAAAGACGCCTGGAATCAGCTTGCCCCGGTAGGCGGCATCGCCAACCTGGAACATCAGCACGCCATCCGCTTTGAACTGGATCAACCGCGTCCAGGGCACGCCGTTGGTATCCAAGGCACCGACGATGACCTCGCAGCGCAGGGTCGACCGCTGGCCGACATTGAACGTCGGCGCCACGTCGGCCAACCCAGCAATGGGCCTCGCCCCATCATTGACGCCACCCGTCACCCCAGCCCCGTCACCGAAACCACTGTTCCAGCGGGAAACGCTCCAACCGCCATCAAGATGGGCAAACCGGTAGCCCTCGGAACCATTGCCGGTCGTCATCCACAGGCCGATGTGCTTACGGGCGCTTGCGTCAGTCAGCAACTCGATATCGGCTTCGAACCAGAAATCGCCGTGGGCGGTTTCATTGAAGCGCAGGATGGACTGGCTGTTGGGAGCCGAGATGTCGATGGATTGCTGCGCACTGTTGTGCGTCGCGGACATTCCGCCCAGGACTGCGGTGTAGCCGGCGGCAGGCGCAGTGGCGAAGGACTCACTCAGCGGGTAGCTCATGGCTTACCTCCACGGCCCGGTGATGTCGAACGCGATCTGCGCGCCTTCGGTTTCCGAGCTGTACTGCGTCCTGACCAACAGGAACCTTCTGCCCTCCTGGCCGACGACGTTGTCGACGATGGTCTGGTCGCTGTACGGACGATCCTGGGGCATCCACAGCATTCCAGGAAGGATGCCGCGCATGTGGCCATCCTCTTGCCGCACGTAGGTGGGCAGCAGCCACAAGCTGTAGTCGGCTCCATTCGGGAACGGCGTCGGGCCCCGGCCGCAGATCTGCTGGCCGTTGTTCGTGTTCAGGGACGTGAGCCCAAACCGCACCGGGTTGCCGAGTTGGGTGTGGTTGCGCAGCAGCACCTTGCCCGTGAAGTCCAGGGACGAGACCAACCCGTAGCCGCTGAACTGGCCGGGATAGCTCCAGTAGTTGCTCATCCCCGAGTAGTTGTCATCGGCAGCCAGCACCGTGGCGTAGTTGTCACCCGGCTTGAAGCTGATGAGGTCGCCGAAGCAGTAGCTGTTGCGGCCATACCAGCCGTAGCCCGCCGCGTTGGTACAGAAGAGGAAGAACAGGCGGTCGTCACCGATCAGCACCCAGTTGCGCCCACCGCCGCCGCTGTCACCATTGCTCTCGTACTGGGGGCCACGCGCGTGGAACCACTTGTACCAACCCCACTGGCTGGCGGTGACCTGTTTCCAGTTCTGCGTCGGGTTGTTCGGGTCATAGGGAGCCTGCGCGCCGACGATGGTGTCGATGTCCGACAGGTCTTCGACGATGCCGACGTTGGCCCACTTGGCCCAGCCCGTCGTGTAGTTGGGCGTCTTGAGGCTGTTGTCGATCAGCAGCAGGTTTTGCGGGGACTGCGGGTTCTTGCTGCGGTAGGCTGCCTTGTGAGTCGACGAGAACGGCTTCTCCCACCCCAGCGGGGCAACCTTGGCCGAGAGACTCGTCGCCGTCGTGGCGGGCGAGACGGGCGTGCCGGTTACCGCATAGGTGAATGTGGTCATCGTCGCCGTCAGCACGCGGAACTGTCCGTTGTACTCGGGCTGCTCAGCGCCAGCGATCTCGATCACCTGAAATGGCCGATAGGCGTGGCCCGAGGAAATGGTCGCCGTGGCGATGCCGTCGGCGAAGGTCAACGTGTCGATGGCCTTCAGGGCGAAGCCATTGATCAGGCACGCATCGAGCATCGTCACCAGATCGCCCCAGTTGTTGGCGATCTGGGGCGCGCCGTTCATACCGCTACTGAAATATTTGACGGTCAGGTCGGTCATAGGAATTCCTGCGAGAAGGGTTCAAAGATCAGGGGGCACCCACACCATCAGGGCGTGTCGACATCCCCGCGAATCAGCAACGTGAAGTGGTCGTCGGGCACGGACTCCGGTCCCTGCTGGACGGTGCGCACCACCCAGACCGGGAACTGGCTGCCGATGGTGTTGAAGCGCAGCACGTTGCCGGTGGCCCAGCCGTTGCCCCAGCCGAGCGCGGGCAGACGGAAGTACGGCACGCCGGTCGCCGGGTTGTTGGGGGCGCAGTCGGCGCTGGTATTTCCGGTGGCGATCACACCTACGTTCTCGCCGATGACCTCGAACGAGGTGCTGTTGGTCATCCGAACCACCCAGCGCTCGGTGAGCGCCCCACGATTGGTGACCGTGATCGGGTACTGGGTGTGGTTGAAGGTGGCGGTGGCGGCGCTGCCGATCAGTTCATCCGACCAGCTGCCGTTCCAGGTGCTCTGGTCGAACACGAGGTTCACGCGGGCGAACAGGTCACCGGCCACCAGCGCACTGGAGACAAAACTGCCAGAGACCGGATCGCCGGGACTGGCCAGCGGATAGGCGTGCGTCAGCGGGCGCGTGAAGCTGATCTCGCCGTTGATCTGCACGTCGCGCACCACGGCCATGTCCTCGATGCGGTGCTCGATGGTCACTGGCTGGCTGTAGCCAGTCACGTCGGTGAACGTGACGGTGCCTGCTTCCAGATCGGTAACGTAGCCTGTGTGGATCACCACGCCGTTGTGTCCGACCACACGCACGCGCGACAGACGCACCCGCGCGCAATCGATGGTCTGGCCGTTGCTGACCGATGCAGTGATGCGACCGGTGTGGCCGACGACGGCGAAGCCTCCTGGACGGAAGATCGGCACACGCCCGTCGCTGGGCAGGCGTACCGGGTCGATGCCCAGCAACGCCGCATCCAGGGGCAGATAGCTGTAGGCCACGGCGCTGTAACGCAGGCTGGAGGCCGCGACCGGTTCTGGCCGGAAGATCTTGCCGTCTGGGCGCACGTTCTCGGCGTCGAACCAGGGCTCGCTCTCGTTGCCCGCCGCCGTGACCACGGTTCCAAATCGCACCCGCACGAGACCGGTGTCGTAATCGACGCTGCCGATGACGCCAGACGCGGTGATCGTGCCGTCGATGCCTGCCGTCACGGTCTGGGTTCCACCCACCGCGCGGGCGAACTGAATGGAGAGCGATCCTGGGCGCAGTGGCGCAGCACCGGTACGGAACACGTACTCGCTGGAGATGTTCTCGCCCACAGTGGTCACGCAACTGGCGCGCGTGATGCTGTTGGTCGCGCCCGCCGACCACGAGGTGAGCGTCACCGCACCAGAGAGGTAGTTGATGCTGCCGCGCGTGACCCAGCCGCTGGGCGTGAATTCGCGCAGCGTGCCATGACCGTTGTCACCCCAGGGCTGACTGCCCGCGATGGCCAGCAACACCGTGCCCGTCACCACCTGCGCGTTGACGCCGGGCACCAGCCGGAACGATGGGCTGAACGCGAACGTCTCGCTGTGGTTGCTGGTCGAGCCCGCGCTGTTGTAGCGCAGCTTGACGTAGCCGGACTCGTCGTTCGGATAGAGCGACGGCGCATCCACGTAGTTGATGCCGCCGTAGTTCAGGCGGAACATCTGGCCCACGCCCGACGCCCAGCCAAGGCGCTGCGCCCCGTAGACGGGACTTGGAATCTTGACAGTGACGTCGGGCTGGAACTGTACCGCCCCGGTGGCGTAGTTGACGCTACCGATGACTTGGCCTGCGCGCAGCACATTGCCCGCACCATCGTCGCGGGCGTATTGCGTGGGATCGACGCCGTTCCACAGGCCTAGCCCCATCGCCTGAATCTGCTGCAGCGTGTAGACCCCGAGCACGGCGGTGTCCGTCAGGGTGTTCCACTCGATCTCCAATGAACCCGGTTCGATGGAGCCCAGGGTTGCAGTCACCGGCACCTTGCCCTGGCCATCGCGCGAGGGGTGCGCGAAGCTGTCTTCCTGCTTGGGGCCCGCAACGTAGTCCACGGTCAGCAGCGCGCCGACTGGGGGCAGGACATTCGGCGCGAAGCTCAAGAGGTTCTGCGCGACGTTCAGACTACCGGTGGCAGCACCACTGAGCTCGCCAGACGTGGTGGCGGACGCCGTGCGCGTGCCCGTGCCGCTCTCGTGTGGCCAGGTAATGGTGAGCGTGCCCGGCTGAACGCTTTTGCCTTCGGGCGGGGCAAGCTGCATGGCCTGCGATGCCTTCAGAGCGGCGGTTGGCTGCTGCGTTTCCTGGGTCGGCACGTTCCACGTCAGGATCAGCGATGAGCCCACGTCGGGCAGTGCCCCCAAGGTCACGACGAAGGCTCCGGTGTTCTTGTTGAAAGTGCCCGCGCCGTAGCTGGCGTCCAGCCCTTTGAGGGAGCCATTGCCGCCATCCGACAGCACGTACCAACGGCCCTGCGCCATGTAGCTGATGGCAAGCGTGCCGGGTTGCGGCACCGGGTTCACGGTGCCGACGTAGGACTGGCTGCGCGATTCCGGCGTGACCGCGATCTCCGCGCTTTGCGGCGCGCGCTGTAGTTGTGCAGCGGGCGTGTAGGTGATGGCCTTGCTGTTGGACATCGAGCCGGAATTCAGGCTCAGGATACCGTTGGCGTAGTCGATGGTGCCCAGCGTGCCGCTGGCGGTCTTGAGCAGGCCAGCATCGTCGAAGATCGTGATGCCATCGGTGACGATGGACAGCGACCCCGGCAGGCAGCCACCCGGCAGGTTGAATTTGATGCTGGTGTTCCAGGCGTGGCTGGCCGTGTAGCTCACGGGTGCCGCGCCCGGTACCGGCAACCCGGCTGCGGCGTAGGGTGGCACGAAGGAGATCGGCGTCTCGGTCTGAGCGCTGGGCACGAGCTGCGTGTAGATGGACGCGCCCTTGATGGTGAAGTCGCCCACATTGGCAGCCTGCGTCAGCGGCACGACGCCAACGTAGGTGCCCGCGTCGGCCACCACCGTGTCGCGCGTTTTCGTGCTGTTGGTCGCCCGCGTGAAGGTTCTGCTGGCGGGCGAGCCCGTGAAATCAAAGCGCAGCGCGTCGCTGATGGCGACGGTGACGACCGCCGCCTTGTAGTCCTGGTCGGTGTTGTAAGTGAAGCTGCGCTCGACCACCGACACGGCGGTGGCGCGGATGTACTGCTCCTTCTGCGTGGGCAGTCCTTCGTTCTCGATCAGGACAAGGGTCTGGCCGACGTTGGGCACGGCGTCGCTGAGGCGCTGGAAGAGCTGGATCACCCGCTGGCCCGCAATGTGGTTCTCGAACAGGTAGCCCGCCCACTCCGGCCCTTTGTTGAGGTAGGCCTCGATGCGGGTCTGCGCCTGCTCACGGGTGTCGAAGGTCTTGCGGGTGGAAAACAGCGTGACGCTGACGCGCTCGTCCTGCGGCGGCTCGGCCACGATGACGTTGGCCCCGAAGTAGGTGTCGGTGTCATCCGTGGCCACTTGCACGAAGCTCTTGCGCAGATTGACACGGCCTCCGGCGCGATCCAGCTCGGAGATGTCGGGGAAGATGGCGTTTGAAACGCCATCGGCAATCACGAGGCCCGTGGGCGCGCCGCCGCCTTCGGGCACGTCCGCCATCACGGCGGACTTGAGCAGCTTCACGTCGCCAGATTGAATCGGCATCAGGCAATCTCCAGGAATCGAAGGGTCAGGCGGTAGAAGTCGTTGCCGGATCGCGCCGGGATGCCCAGCACAGGTTCGGCCTCGATGGCGGTTTCCGCGTGGCGGAAGGCGACCGTGAAGACACGGCCATCAGCGAAAGTGAGTTCGAAGCGGCCTGTGCTGCCGCCCACCGGAATCGCCGCCCACGCGCGCAACTGCTCGACGGCGGCACGCGTCACCCAGGCCATATCGGGTGCTCCCACTAGGGTGATCGGCCGACCTGCCTGCCGGGTGGCCGACTGGATCAGCAAGGCACCGGTGATCAGGTAGGACGCATTGGCGACCGCAGGCGACCACGCGTGCTCGTCGCTCCACAGCAAGTCGTCGGGCAATGGCAGAGCCACCCCGGTGTCGAGGTTCTTCAGTTGCATCGGGAAACCTTCAGGCAGAGAAACAGGAGCGCACGGTCAAGCCGTGCGGGCGCGGGCGGCGTCCAGCAGTTGCAGCAGTCGCGCTTCGTCGCGCGCATCGACGGTGGCGTTGACCTTCTGTTGTCCCGAGGACAGTTCCACGCGCACGGTGCGGGTGGGCGTACCTTCGGGCAACGAGGGACGTGGCAGGCTGCGGCTTGCGGGCTGCACCAGACCACCCGAGGCAAAGCCCTGAATGCCCGCCAGCGCACGCCCGGCCAGTGCCTGCGCCGGAGCGCTCAGGTTGTTGATGGCTTCGAAGAAGCCAGCGCCGTAGCGGGCGACTGCCTGCCGGTTCACGACGAACTCGCCCGGGGTGAGCATCGCCGGGACGGTGTCGGATTTCGCCAAGCCACCGCGCCGGTAAAACTCGCCCTGGTTTTGCTCCATGTAGTCGATCAGCTCGCGCTCCAGGTCTTTACCCCAGAGCAGCGGCTGGGCCATCGCCTGCCGCCACGTCTGCTTGATGCGTTCGAGGTTCTGGCGCTCGTTGCCGGTCAGCGTCTTGCGGCCGATAAAGTCTTCCAGCGTGCGGCGATCCTGCTGCGCCTGCTTGCCGTAGTTGTCCATCGTCTTGCTGCGCATATCCAGACTGACCGATGCGCCGTAGTTCCACTGCAGCCAGCTCGTGTACTCGTTCATCCCCTGCAGGCCGAGGTCGATCATCTTGAGCGCCTCGAACGCTTCGCGGTTCTTCTTGGGCCTGCTCGGCTTGTCGTTGGGATCGGAGCCTGTGGAGCCGGTACCGCCAAACGAGGCAACGCGCCCGCCGACCGCGAAGTGGGCGACGCCATTGACCAGACGCGAGAGCGCGCCGCTGCCGTACTTCTGCACCGCCGCCTTGCGGATCACGAAGGCCCCGGCATCCAGGGTGCGCGGCACGGTGTCGTGGTGGCCGGAGCCGGGCACCGAGCCACCGCTCATCCGGGGAAAGGCCGGAGCCACCGCACCGCCGTCGGCAAACCGCCGCACGCCACCCACCAGACCGCCAGTGGCATTGGTTTCCACCTTGGTCACGTAGATGGTGTGGGTGCTGGAAGTGTTACGCCCGTTGAGGCTGTCGATTTCCGCGCGTACCGCACCGACGTTGCTGGCCACCTGATGCTGCGACTCGGTCTGGATGCGATCCAGCGCCTTGATCATCCCCTCGACATTGGTGATAGCTGCCTGCGCCTTCTCGGTCGCCACCTTCAGCTCGAACTGCGCGTTTTGGTCGGCGTAGGTCTTGAGCTTATCCAGTGCCTCCTTGGCCTTGGACACATCAGCATCGACCGGCAGCGTCTTGCCTTCCTTGAGCAACTGCTCGTATTCCTTGAGCTTCTTCTCCGCTTCCTGCAGATCAGCCTGGATCTGGAGCAGGTATTCCTTTTCGGCCAGCGCCTTGTCCAGATCAGCGATGGCCTTGTCGAAGCGCGTGGTGTCGGCGTCGAGCGTGACCTTCAGCCCGTCCTTGAGCTTGGCCGTGATGTCGTCGATCTGGCGCGTGGTCTCGGTCAGCGTCCGCTGAATCTCATCGCGCGCCGTGATTGCCGAGCGTGCCGCCGTCTGGTGCGCCTTCGCTTCGGCATCCAGCGTCTGGTTGAGAATCTCCTCGGACTGGCGAATACGGTCGATGGCATCGCGCACGCCCTGTTTGCCCTGCGCGGCCTGCACGTCGGCATCCTTGGCCTTCTGCGCCAATTCCGCGCGCAACTGATCGGCTTGCCGCATCAAATCGGTGGCCTGCTGGTACTCCTGCCTGCGGTATGCCTCGCGCGACTGTGCTTCCAGCTGCGTGACCTGAGACACCGCTTGCTCGGACTGTTTGCGCGCTTCCTCGCCACGCTTGGCCTCGTTGGTCTGGCTGGTAGCCACCTGCGCGGCCATGTCCATCGCCTTCTGCGCGAGCTGGCGAGCAAGCTCCAACTCGCCGTTGGCCAGCGCGCGACGTGCCTGTTCCTGCATCTCGGCGATCTGGCGCTTGCGATCCTCGGTGGCCTCGTACTCCGTCATACCCTGACGGCGGATGTCGCGGATGCGCTCCTCCGTGGACATAGACAACTGGCGCTTGGCTTCCTCGATGCGCTGCACTTCCGCCAGATGCCGGTTGGCTTCAGCATTGAGAGCGTCGATGTGCTGGCGGTACTCCGTGAGCGCCTGCCCCAGGGTCTGGCGCTTGGTGGCGAGAATGTCGTTCTCGACACGCTGCACGTTGGCACGGCGCTCCTCCTCGGTCTGGCCTTGCCGGGCAGCGGCCTGCTTGCGCGCCTGCGTTTCCTGATCGATCAGACCGAGCGTCTCGGTCGTGGCCTGACGGCGCAGGGTCGCCTGCTGTGTCAGCGCCTCGGTAAGCAGCTGCGTGGACTTGGTGATCTTGGCGGTTTCGGACTGCTGGGTACGCTCCAGTTCCGCCTTCTCCTGGTCGTAGCGGTTCTTCACCGCTTGCACCTGCTGCGCGAGGCTCGCCTCGACGATGGTGGTCAGCCCCTTGTAGGCTTCGGCCATCTTGGCGGTGGCGTCGTTGACCACACCTTGGGCCTTGCCGACGGCCTGTTCGACCTCGCCGAGCCGGGACTTGAGCTTTTCCAGCGCGGCGTGCACCGCCTCGATGCCACGCCCGACCGCTTCCTGCGTGCCCTGTCGCACGGCTTCGAGCCGCTTGGCGATTTCCTCGGCAGCGGTCGCAGCGGTGTTCATCGCGCCTTTGGCTGCGTTCGCACCTTCGGTGGCGTCGGCGTACATCTCGGCGAAGATGCGATTCATCTCCGCGAGCCGCTGTTCGTGGCGCTTGGTGGCTTCAGCGATGGTGTCGGACGTGAAGATGGCGGCGAACACCTCCCACTGGAAGCGCAGGTGCTCGATGCCCTTCATCAGCACCTCGACCATGAAAACGCCCGCCTTGCGAACGATCTCGAACTTCTCCGACAGCCACGTCCCAATCTCCCAGCCGATGATGGCCGCGCCGAGCACCCCGAACGCCACGCGAAGCTTGCCCACCGTGGCGATGGCGTTCGACAACGATAGATTGGCCGTTGCCCAGGCGGCCGCCGTGGTGCTGGCCGCCGTCACCGCCGCCGCACCTGCCGTCTGCCACGCGATGATCAGCGCCGGGATTAGGCGGTAGACCAGCACCGCGAGGCCGACCTCGGCGATGCGGCCCAGCCACTTCATCACCGTGTCCAGGTTCTCCGACAGCCACGTCAGGGCCTCGGCGAGCTTCTTGGTGAAGCCGGTCGATTCATCGAGCTTGCTGACCCACTGTCCGAAGGCGTTCGACAGACGCGTGAAGGCCTGGCTGACGGTCATCGGCAGTTGCGCGTACTCGGCGGCCAGCTTGTCCTTCTGGCTCATCAGCGCGTTGACCACCACGTCGGCGGTCAGGCGGCCTTCCTCGGCGAGCTTGCGCAGCCGTCCGATGGGCACGTTCAGGCCGTCGGCCAGTGCCTTGGCCAGACGTGGGCTGTTTTCGACGACAGAGTTGAATTCCTCGCCGCGCAGCACGCCCGAGGCCAGGGCCTGCCCGAACTGCAGCAGGGACGACTGCGCCTCGGTGGCCGATGCACCTGAGATACGCAGTGCTTGCGAGATGCTTTCGGTGAGCGAGAGGGCATCCTGCTGCTCTCCGCCCAGCATCCGCACAGCCTGTTGCAGCTTGCCGTAAAGCGTAGCGGTCTCCTGGATCGGGACGCCGATGCGCTGCGAGATGGCGAACAGTTCCTTCTGCGCGACCGTGTACTCGCGGCTGCCAGCGGTGGCGAGCTTGAGCCGCGCAGACATCATGTTCCAGGCGTCGGCGATCTGGACGATCTCCTGCACCTTGCCACTGGCCCAGTTGATGGTGAGGAAAGCCAGCAACTGCGTCTTGGCCTTGGCGACCTGATCGCCAAATGCGCTCATTCCGGCCTTGACCTCGGCCATCCCGGCGGCAGCTTTATCGCCTGCGGTCTTGGCGTTCGCGCCAAACTCGCCAAGACTGCGCTCGGCCGAATTGATGGCGCGTTTGAGCCCCTCGTCAGCGCCTTCGAGCGCAACAAGGATGGAAATGCGGTTTGCCATTTCAGTCCACCAGCCGCAACTGCTTCTCGATCCGTGCGGAGAGGCGCGGAATCCGACCGGCGACAATGCGTTCGACGTTCAGTCGCTTCTTGAGCTGCACCCGGGGCACCAGCACGGCGATGGGTACATCCGCGCCACGTTTGAGCCGCTTGATGCCCTCGGCCTTGCGGTAGCGGCGCTTGAAGCCCGACAGTGGCCGGTCGTATTCCTTGATGTTCTCGGCCATCAGCACGATGTTCCCCTTGGCGTTCTTGATGAAGTAGGCGTTCCCACCGCGCATCAACTCGGCGATCTGAGCCTTGAAGCGTTTGCGACCGACACGACCGTTCAGAGGGATCAGCATCCGGCCGGAAATAGAGCCGCCACGTTCGTGGATGCCCGACCACGGGATGCGCGAGCCGACGTAGAGCGCAGGCAGCCGGTTCTTGTCCTTGTCGAGCACCTTGGCAGTGAAGCCCTTGACGAAGGACTTCTTGACCACCGTCATCTGGCCCGCGACGTGGCTGCGCACGTCCTGCTTGAGTTCGGCGGCCTCACTGGCGATGCCGCGCGCGACTACCTTCTGGACCTTCTCGCGGAACTCGCCGCCCCAGCGGCGCAACTGCGCTTGCGCGGCCTTGCTATCGATGCGAACCGAGATGCGCATGGTTTTGGAGTTTGTCTAAGGTCTGGTCGAGGTGACGCGAGTCGCCGCGTGCGCCGATGGCGATCAGCGAGAGCAGCCGGGCATCGCGTGCGGCGTCCTCACGCGCGGTTGCGGCGGCGAAGCCACGCACCTGCGCCAGGGTGTAGTCGAGGATGTCGGGCAACCGGTGGCCGCGCTCGATCAGGTGCTGGACGGTGTCGAACCAGTCGTGGTCACTGCCACCGCCGCGCTCGTCTGCGCGATCAACCCGTCGAGCCGAGGCACCACCGTCCGGGTAAAAAAATCGGCGTTGACCTCAAGCACCTTGGCCGCCAACAAGATGGCCTGGTCGGCATCGAGTGCGTCGACCCACGCGCGGGGCTTGCCGACGGCGATGGACACTGCCGTCAGCAGGTCGTCGCCGCGCTCGCCGAACAGTGCCAGCCAGTCGATACCATCGCCGCCGATCTGCTGCATCACCGGCGTGATCGCGCGCAGGAAGGCGGGCATCTGGCCGACCTTGAGTGGCTTGATGGCCAACGGCTCCCCGTCGATGACTAGCTCCACTGCTTGCGGGATGAGAGTTTCCAGATCGCTCATGGCAGTCCCCATCACAGTTGCACGATGCGGCCGAACTGGCCAAGCACCGCGTCATAGGGCTTGGTGGTGTCGGCCAGGAGCGATCCTTCCAGTTCGAACTTGTTGTACTCGTCCGAGATGAAGGAGATTTCCTTCAAGGGATCGAAGGCCACGCGGTACAGCTCGACCAGCACCTTGGCGTTGCCCTGCGCGGTGTTGATGCCTTCCAGGCGCAGGTAGCGCTCGGGCAGCGCCTGCGTGAAGATGCCGATCTCGGTGGCGACGCCGTAGCTGTAGGCGGCCTTGAACGGCGCGGTGAAGCCGGTGATATCCAGAAACTGGAGGGCACCGAAATCGGTGTCGGCGGTGTAGTGCGTGCCTGCGGTCAACGTTGCGGGCGTGCCCGCCGAGTCGGTCACCACCAGCGCCGACACCTTGGGATGGGCGAAGAAGTAGCGGTCGCCGACCACCGGAGCAGCGCCGCCGATGGTTTCGGCGGTCACAGTGCCTGTGCTGCCGGTGATGTGGTTGCCGTACAGCGCCAGCGCGAGGTTTTCCTTGGTGAATTCCTCAATGGTGAGATTCACGGTGGCCGACTTTTGCTTGACCATCCGGTGGTCGAGCGAGCGCTGGCCGGTCTGGCTCTCGTAATGCTCCAGCACGTCGGTCTTGAGCGAGAGCTTGAGCTCGGCGACGTTGCCGGGCGAGCGCACTTCGATGGGCAGGCCGGATTCGTCGCGCTTGCCGAGGAAGACGCGGCCCTGAAAACTGGCGTAGGTGCTCATGATTTGGATTCCTTGCGTTGGGTGGTGATGGGTCGGATGGGCTCAATGGGTGTGCCGTCGCCTTGCGGCTGGGGCTCGGGTACGGGCTGGCGGTCGTGGCGGGCGATGCCGTTGGCGATGAGCCAGTCGGCGGTGCTGCCATCCACATCGAGCCGTTCGCCCGGCTGCAGCGGCTTGCCCGCGTGGGTGTGTGGGCGGATCAAAACGAGTGATGTCATGGGTGTCATCCCTTGGCTGAAAGGTCGGTGTCGAGCGTCCGGTAGGTGATCGCGTAGCGCGCGGGAATAGCGGCGGCCACCGCATCGGCGTCCTCGACGTCCCATTCGCATTCCTGCTCGCGGATGCCAAGGCTCAAGCCGCCCAGGTTCCGGTCGGCCAGCAGCGCGGCGTGGGCAGCAGTGAGCAGCCGGTCGGCTTCTGTCTCCGGAGTCGCGGGAGGTACCGCGCGGGCCAGCGCGACGAGGCGCACGATCAGTTCACGCGTGACACGGTCGTTGGCGCGTTCGGTGATGGATTCGGACTCGGGGAACACCACCAGCGCAGGGCACTGCTCCCGGCTGATGGCCACCGTGGGCGAGCGGTGCAGCGTGGCCCCGAGCGATTCCACCGGCGTGCGGACGACCGCCATCACCGCGAGCAGAATCTGTTCGCGGATCGAGTTGCCGGACACGGGTCAGAGCCTTGTGAGCTTGGCGCGCATTTCCGAGCCGTCGCCCACGGCCCGGATGTCGCGCACCTGATAGATCACGCTGCCAATCTCCACCGTGTCGCGTGGGGCCAGACCCATAAACACCGACGCCGGATACGACATCTGGTGGTCGGTGGTCGAGGCCATCCCGTCGAACACGGTGTCGTCCGGCGCGGCGAAGCCGACCGCGTGCGTCTGCATCGGCGAGCCATCGGCAGGCTGCCAATGGCAATCGTGCAGCAGGCCCGCGTTCAAAGCGGCTGCATAGACCTGTTCGACGAGGCCCATCACGCGATCTCCAGCTTCACCAGCAGCTGCGGTCGGTGGCACAGCGGTAGCGGGTTGGCTTGCGTGTGCAAATCGGTGCCCCGGTCGAACTTGCGGGGCTCCTGCTTCGCGTACAGCGGCAGCGCCATCGTGTTGGCCGTCTCGTTGAAGTCGGCAGGTGCGTAGTACGTGGCGAAGGTGTCCATCGTGCCCAGCGGGAAGGCGTGCCCCTCGTCCTCCTCGACGAAGCGGCGCACGGTGCCACCGGGCGCAGTCGCACGACCGCGATGCTCCTCGAAGGTGATGCCGCAGAAGGTGAAGCCCGAGCGCATGTCCGAACGCAGCGCCAAGCCGTCCTGCCAGCGTTCGTAGGCCGCGATGACGTCGTCGTGCGTCGTGAGCGCTTCGAAGAAGTCCTTGCCGACCAGGACGTGGACGCCGGTCATCCGCTCACCCTGCAGGTTGTCCTCGACGTAACGCAGGAGCTCACGGCAGGCTTTGCCGACATCGAAAGCGCTGTCGTGCGCAGCGATGTCCCACGCGAAGGTCTGCGGGGTGATGCCAAACTCGTCGTACAGGTTGTAGATCACGCTGCCGTCAGCATCGAGGATCAACCCCTTGAGCGCGCCAAAGCGCAGGTGCTCCAGGGTGATCGCGTGCTTGTTGCGCATCGTCTGCAGGTGCTGCGCCATCACGCCCGCCACCGTCTGCAGTTCCGTCTCCGAGCCGAAGGCGCGGATGCCCTGGACCTCCTCGGGCAGCACCACGTCATCATGTGGAATGTGCGGAATGTGGAACGAGCGCACGTTGCGCTGTCCGCGCACACCGACGGTGCCGGGCGAGCCCACAGGCATCGTCGGCAGCAGGGTCAGCACGTTGTTTTGCTTCTCGACGATGATCGAGCGGAAACGCTGCGGGCGGTCGACGAACAACCCCATCTGGGCCAGACGGTCGTAGTTGTTGGGCAGGATGTTGATGGCGGCGGTCAGCGCCGACATCGAAAACGCCGGGTTCTCGAAGATGTTCTGCATGGTCAGACTCCTTGACGGACGAGGACGCCCAGCGCCTTGAGCTGGGCAATGGCCGACGCCTTCTCGGCAGCGGTGATGGCTTCGGGCCACTGCAGTGCGTGGTCGGAAACGATGGCGTGACGCGCGACGACGAGGCCGTTGTCACGGTCGGCCAACGTGGCGTCGCAGTTCTGCAGCAGCACGCCTGCGGCGACCTGCGAGCCGTCCTCAGCGGACGGGTCGATCTGCTTGTACTTTCCACTGGCGGTCACGATGCCGAGCACCGTACCCAGCGGCAGGTTCTGGCCTGCGGCCACGGTGACGCGGTCACGCGAGTACAGGTTGGGCGCTTCAAACTTGAGCAGGTCGCCCAGGTTCATGGCCTCGGTAAAGACGGTCGGCATGTCAGATCTCCTTCTTCAGTGCGGACGACTGCGCCGCAAGGTTCCGGGCGGCTTCGAGCAGTGGATTGGCGGATGCGGGGCGAGAGGCGTCAGGTGCGATGCGGCTGACGATCTCGGGGCTGGCTTCGGCCTTGGCCGAAAGCAGTTGGCTGCGCACCGTTGCGGGTGCGGTGTTGGCCTCGAGAAAACCTGCGATCAGATCGGCGCGGCCAGCAAGCTGGCAGGTCTGCGCGATTTCGACGGCATCGGCCACGGTCAACGTGGCGGCGGGCGATTGAGGAGGACTGCCAGCAGGATCAGCAAGAGGCCGATCAAGAGCAGCGGGGTCGGTTCGATCATTCATCAATGACTCCTTGGGGTGGTTGCTGAAAAAGCCCGCCCGCGCGGCCACGGCCACCGGAGTCGGGTTGGGGGAAAGGGATGCGAGCAGTTGCGCGAGCGCGTCGTCGAAAGTGCCGACGGCGTCGGCAAGACCCATGGCGACGGCCGCCTGCCCGAAGAACAGTCCGGCCTCGGTGTCGCGCACGGCGGATGTCTCAATGCCCCGGTGACGAGCCACCGTCTCGACGAACAGGCCGTAGATGCGATTGACCTCAGCTTTCAAAAAGGCGTGGGCTTCGCTGGAGATCGGCTCGTGCGGGTTGAGATCGTTTTTGCGGTCGCCCGCGAACACGGCGGTGTAGTGAACGCCGTCCTGCGCATCCTTCTCGGACTGGTCGACGTGCATCGCAATCACGCCAATCGAGCCGACACCGCCGGTGCGCGAGACGAACACCCGGCTGGCGGCGGACGCCAGCGCGTAGGCGGCTGAGAAGGCCATGTCATTGGCCACGGCCCAGACCGGCTTGATCTGGCTCGCCGCGCGGATGCGGTCGGCCAGATCGAACACACCACCCGACTCGCCACCCGGCGAATCGATGTCGAGCAGGATGGCCGACACCTCCGGATTGCCGATGGCAGCATCCAGTTGCGCGGCGAGCCCCGCGTAACTGGTCAGCCCCGACTCGGCCTCCAGCCCCACGGTGCGGCGCACCAGCGTGCCGTGGATGGGGATGACGGCCACACCGGGCGGCGACCCGGACATCGCACGTGTCGGCGGCGTGTAGCCGGGGGCGGCAGCCAGATCGGAAAGACCGACCCGGGGGCCGAGCACGGCCAGGATCACGTCAAGTTTCGGGCGATGGATGGCCAGCGGCACGCCAAAGAGGCGCGCCGCCAGATGCGGCAGCAAGGTCATGGGAAGTCCTTCAGGCAGTCGAATTGCTGCCGGATGCGTCGGCGGCGTTGCGGTTGGGTTCCGCGCTGCCGCCGTCCTTCGACGTGTAGCGAGCGTCGGAATCGAAAATCAGGCCGAGGTCGTCGGCGCGCTGGTTATCGGCGGCGATCTCCCGGTCGACGTCTTCTGCGTCGTAGCCGAAGGCCGAGATGGCTTCCGAGCGCGACATCAAGCCAGCGCGGATCGCCAGCAACATCGCCTTGAATTCCTTCTCGGGATCGACCCACTGCCAGCCCTGGGGAATCCACTTCACCGCGAGGTACTGGCGACGACGGGCTGGCCCGCCTCGAGCGAAGCCCGGGGCATCCAGGGCCCCGGCGAGCACAGCCTGCTTCATCCAGGCCGCCCAAACCGGGCGGCACATCTGATGCACGAGCACCCCGTGCTGCACCATCTCGCAACGACGCCGGAACTCCAGCATCCCGGCTCGGATGGACGAGTAGTTCACGCCGGTCAGATCGCCGGTCAACTGCTCGTAGGTGATACCAATGGCGGCGGCAACCGCGCGGAACTGGGTGCGCAGGAATTCGGAGTACGAACCGCCAACGTCAGCCGGATCGGAGAACTTGATGTCCTCGCCCGGCTCCAGGATCTGCAGCGTGCCCGGCTCCAGTCCGGCAAGCGCAATCCCGTCGGCGTCCGCTGCACCTTCGCCCATCAGGTTGTCCTCTGGGTTGGCGCGCGTGACGAAACCCGCGAACATCGCGGCGGTCTTCTTGCGCACCAGCTCAGCGTCGTCGTACTGGTCGAGCTCGTTGAGCTTGACCAGGGCCCGCGACAGCCACGGCTCGCCCCGGATCTGGCCTGGGCGCAGCACGCGGAACAGGTGAATGATCTCCTTGGCATCGATGCGCACCGTGTCCATCCCGCCCTGGCCCGACATCGGGGCCAAACGCCCGTCCTCCGGGTGCGAGCGGTACAGGTGGTAGGCAACGCGCCGCCCAAGGTTGTCGAACTCGATGCCGGAGCGCACGACGTTGCCGGACGGCAGATCGGTGTTCAGGTTGATGGGCAGGTGCTCGGGCTCTAGCAACTGGAGCTGCAGGGGCACCGACAGGCCATCCTCCGGACGGCGTGGCCGCAGTCGGATCAGACATTCGCCACCTTCGAGCATCGCCCGACACGCCAGGGCCTGCAGGCCATAGAAGTCGGTCTGTCCGGCCGCGTCGGCTTCCTCGACCCAATCGCGCCACAGTGCCTGCACCTCGGCCTTGAACCGTTCGTCGCCAGACAGGCTTTGCGGCTTGATGCCGGTGCCGACCGCATTGGCTACGAAGGCTTCGATACCGGCCTGCGCCCAGGCATTGCGCCGAACGAGGTCCCGGCTCTTACCGCGCAGTTCGGCGTTGGTCGCCAGCATCGCGGCGACCGCGCCCGGGTTGCCGGGCATCCAAGCCAGCGAGCGACGGCCACGACCTGCGGCTTCGTGTACCGGCGAAGCACCGAACAACCGGCGCACCGTTTGGGAGAACCACGCCATTTCAGAACCCCTTGCGCGTGGTAACGCGGATCTGGCGTGGCGCACCGGGCAGCAGCCCAGTCTCAGCCGCCTGCAGCAGCAGTCCACGCCTGACCTCACGGATCGCGGCCATCAGTTCGTCGACCGAGCGGTACTCGACCGTCTTGTCGGCAAAGGTCACCCGCCGTTCGCCCTTGGCGAGCGCGCTCTCCAAGGCCTGGAGCTGGGTTTCTGTGTAGGCCATCAGCGGTACACCACGAGATTGATTTCGGAGGAGTCGTCGAACGACGTTGCTGTCGTCGCGCAGGAGATGTCGACGTACTGGGCGGTTTTCAGGTCGGAACTGGCGCGAACGACAGCCACACGCTGCTGGCCGCTGTTGCTGCTGCTGCGTGCGAGCGCCGTCCAGCAGTAGTTCGCATCCGGCATCGCCAGCGCAAAATGCACGCGGTAGCGGCCCGCCGCTGTACGCACGACGCTGGCCACGTTGTGCGCGCTGCCGATCACGATCTGACCGCCCACGTAGCCAAAGCTCACCCACACTCGAGCAAGTCCAGGGTGCGTGGCGTCGATCTTGGTCTTGACCTCGAAGCCGATGCGCGCAGCCAGGGCGGCGATGCTGGACGCGAGGCTCATCAGGCCAGCGCCCCGTCGAAGATCACGACGAAGTCCGTGTCGGTGTTGCCAACATCGACGGCCGCAACCGCGCCAATGTTGGTGCGCGCCTGAAGTTGCTCGGCAACGGTCAGGGTTTGCGCCGCGTCGTACCGCACCCGCAGATTGACGGCAGCGAGGAGCGCGTCCAGGCCCGTAGTGCCGTTCTGCAGCAACTGCTGGATCTCCACCAGGGTGTCGTAGGCGGCGTCTGCTCCACCGAGGATGTCGGCCTTGAGCGCGTCGAGCAGCGACACGATCTTGTTCGACGAGTAGGTGGTTGAGGTGGCGATCTGGTTGTCGTCGATGGCGGTTGCGGAGAGAACCGCCGCCTTCAGTTCGTTGATCGCCGCGACCAGACTCGACTTGTCGGTGGTGGACAGGCTGGCTAGGTTTCCCGCCGTCGCCCGGACGTCGTTGAACTCCTGGGCGACCCGGATGACCAGGCTCTCGATACGGGTGGCAAGACTCATTTGTTCTCCTTGGTTTGAAGGCGACGGCCATCAGCGAAGCCAACGGCTTCGGATGACGCGTCGACCGGTATTGCGGGTTCCAGAAGCAGCGAGGCCACCGCTGGGGGTGGCCTCGTTCAATTCGATGTCGTGAATGGGCGGTGGCGCATCCGGTGGGGGCGCTACCCCAAGTTGACGCTCCAACTCCCGCCAGTGGCGATCCTCGAAGCGGTCCAGTCCCGCCGCCGATGCGGCGGCGCGGGCGTAGACGTAGCAGTCGAGCGCTTCGTTGCGCTCTCGCATCTTTTGCCATTCGCGCACCGGGAATCCGTTGCGGTCGCGGCGCGTGATCAGTTGCTCGGCGCAGAGCTGCTGGATGAACTCGGCGTCGATCTTGGGCAAATGGACGAACCCGGCTGGAAACACCGGGGTCGAGCCGTCCTCGCCCACATCCGCGCTCTTGCGCAGGTTGTTGTAGAACTCCAGCTTGGCGATCCCAACCGCCACCGTGAACACCTTGATGCCTCGGCGCAGTTTCTTGCCACCCTGCGACACATCGATGGCTGTCGGTGTGCCAATCAGTGCGGCACCGCGCGGCACGCCCTTGACCGCCATCACGCGCGGATCGTGGCAGGCTCGCACGAAGGCGTAAGCCTCCTGCGTGGCAAAGCCGGTGTCCAGCGCGAAGCGCGCCAGTGGCATCGCCACCCCCGAGGCGTGCGTCCAGTTCTCGGCCAGCATCGCGGCCAGCGCCTTCCACACCGCGTCCCGTGCGGTATCGCCCATCAGGACTCGGTGCTCGATGAGCCAGGACTCCTTGCCGCGCCCAAAGGCCCAGATCGAGGCCTCGATGCGATCCTTCTGTACGTCGGCCGCGCCGACCAAGAGCAGACCACCTTGCGGCACGCTGCCGACGCGGTAGTCCTCTCGGCGCTCGACCAGTCGTTGCCAGTCCGGTGCTTCGCCTTCCTCGACCCAGGTTTCACCCAGCTCGGTGTTCTTGAAGGTCTTGATGGCGGCGGCCGATCCCGACTCTTTACTGACGGCGGCTTCCCACGCAGCGGCGATCTCCCGCCACGAACGCCAGCCCACCGGGCTGTATAGCGACGACAGGTGGAAGCCTGCCGTCTTGCCCGTGCCATCGGTGATCATCGCGCGCCACTCGCCGTGCTCCAGCATCCATGTCTTGTGGTGCTCGGCAATCGCGGTGTCACATGACTCGCAGATGTAGGCAGCGGTCTCCGGTTGCCCTTTGTCCCAACGCAGCTGCTCGAAACGCAGCCACTGACGGTGGGAGCAATGCGGACACGGCACGAAGTAGCGACGTTGGTCACTGGCCTCGTACTCGCGCTCGATAGCCGATGCCCCTGAGATCGTCGGCGTCGAGACGATGAAGATCTTGCGCCGCGCGAAGGTGCGTGTACGCGCCTCGGCCAGCGAGATCGCATCCCCTTCACCCTCGACGTCCAACGGATAGCCGTCGACCTCGTCGAGGAACAGATACCGCACCGGCATCGAGCGCAGGCCGACCGCGCTGTTGGCCCCGGTCATCACCAGCACGCCACCCCGGAACTCCTTGGCCAGGATGGTGTTGCCGGAATCCCGGCTGCGCGCCGGTGCAATCAGTTCAGCCAGTGCGGACGACTCCTCGATCAGCGGATCGATCCGCTGCTTGGAGTTGCGCTTGGCCATCTCCACTGTCGGCCACACCGCCATCATCGGCCCCGGCGCGTGGTGGATGACATAGCCGATCCAGTTCGACCCCATCTCGGTCGCACCGAGCTGCGCTGCCTTCATGAACACCACACGCTCGACCGGCGAGGTCGGCGACAGGCAATCCATGATGGCCTTGAGGTACGGCGTGCGGCTGGTACGCCAGCGCCCCGGCTCGGCAGACGCCTTGCTGGAGAGCATCCGGTGGCGATCTGACCATTCCGATACCGTGAGCAGCGGGTCGGGAGTAAGCCCGTCGCGCCACGCCCGTTCGATCTCCTGCGCGCCTTCGTAGTCCATCGTCATCAATCCACGCGCGGGCGCAGCTCGCCCAGCTCAATCAGGTGCTCGCGCACGGCAGCCTCCAGGGCCACGTGCATCTGGTGCGCATCGACACCGAGCGTGGATGCCATCTGCCCGGAGATACGCGCGGGCCAGTTCAACCACGCGTCGCGCTCGATGCGCGCAAGTTTGAACACGTGGGCCACAGCCTGCGCCCGATCCACCAGCTCCTTCTTGCGGTGCGCCAGCTCCACCTTATTGAGCTGGGCTTTGAGCACTTCGTTGACGGTGCGTGCCTGTAGCAGCGATGTCCCGCCCGTCGACAACGGTGGGGTGCCGGGTTCGGGCACCTCTCGCTCAGGCAGTACGCGCGCCTTCGCGGGGCTGACCTTCTCCGGCGCTGCTGCCTTGCGGGGTTGCAATGTGTTTTGTGCCCACTGCGCGTCGGCGGTATCCGGATCAATCGTGCCGTCTGGCAGCGGTGTGATCCGCCCGGTGTCGATGGCCTTCTTCACGGCCACGTGCGACACGCCACGGTGGCGCGCGTAGGCGCGAATGGAAAGTCCCATCGTCACCTTCAATCATTTGTTCGTCATGTCCGCAGATTGAGCTTGGCTTCCATCGGGAACAGCGCGTTCATCACGTCACGCCAACCAACCCCGAAAGGAAAACGCCATGAGCCAGATCGACACCATCCTCACCCTCATCGCCCAGAAGCATCTCGGCATCGAAACCCTGCAGACCCGCAACGCCGACAGCCTCGACTTCCACGACACGGCGGTGTGGTGCCTCAAGGACGCGTTGGAAGCGGCCTTCAAGGCGGGCGTCGAATTTGCCGCATCGAGCCCGAAGGCCGCGGAAGCTGAAATCGCCAAGGACTGACGGGAAAGCCGCCAAGCCAAGCAGAAAGCGCTTGGCTTCAGTCCCGGACAGCGCGTTCATCACATCGTCATCCACCACCCCCGAAGGAGCAGCCCATGACCACCACCAACCTGACCCCGGCCCAGCACGCCATCCTGGCCAAGGCCATCAACACCAGCGGCGGCAAGATCGACTGGTTCCCCGACAACATCAAGGGCGGCGCGCGCAAGAAAGTGCTCGACGGGATGTTCAACCGTGCCCTGATCACCACCGACGGCACCGACTGGTTCGTCGCCGCCGAGGGCTACGACGCCCTGGGCATGAAACGCCCGGACGTCACCCCGCCGATACCGGAAGTCGATGCTGAACTGGAGCACGCTGTGGCCACCGCCGAAGCGACGTGGACGCAAGCACCGGCGCAGGCCAAGCCGCGCACCCGCGACAACAGCAAGCAAGCCGAAGTGATCCGGATGCTGCAACGCCCCGAAGGCGCAACCATCGGCCAGATCTGCACCGCCACCGGCTGGCAGGCGCACACGGTGCGCGGCACCTTCGCCGGGGCTTTCAAGAAGAAGCTGGGCCTGACCATCGTGTCGGACAAACCGCAGGGCGGCGAGCGGGTGTACCGCATCGCCTGATCAGAAAGATCGAGGAAGAGGCCAAGTGGCGCTTGGCTTCTCAATCGAACAGCGCGTTACTACGGGTGTCTCAACGATCAACCCGAAGGAGCAGCAAACCATGAACACCCCCCGCGAATTTCAAGCCCTGCACGCCGAACACCGCGCCCGCGAGGCCCTGGCTCAAGCCCGGTCCACCCTGGAACGGGCCTTGCGCGAACTGGATCGCTACACCAGCCGCTTCGAGGAGGCTGAGTCGCTGCGCGACAAAGCCGATGTGATGAACTGGACCCTGAACGAGCTCGCCTGCAACATCACCCCGAACCTGCGCCTGGACCTGATCGCCAGCGCCCAGGCGGAACTGGTGCGCGCCGACACGATGGCCGAATAAGGGGCTCCGGGGCCAAGCGCAAAAAAGATCGAACAGGCGCTTGGCTTCCATCGCCCGAAGCGCGTTACTACGGGTGTCGCAACGATCAACCACCAGGAGCCCAAGATGAACACCACCACCCAGATTCCCGCCCCGACCATCACCGACTTCGGGTTCTTTGGCACCCTGGGCGAGCACGCCGAAGCCGCCTGGCCCCTGGCGATGACCGCCATCTCGGGCGCCACCAGCCAGCCGCTCGAATCGGTGCGGGCCTTCCTTGACAGCCGCCACGGTCGCCACTTTGCCGACGACGTCCAGAACGGGCTTTACGAGGGCAAGGCCCTGGCGGACGCGATCAACGCAGCCACGGGGCGCTGGATGGGCTGGACGATTGGCCGCCAAACCAGCAAGCAATACGGCATCCCGCGCGGCCTGCCATACCTGACGGGCTTTGTGATTCACTGCGAGATCGTCGAGGAATCGCTGGTCGCCTGATCAAGCAACGCGCCATCCGCCTCGCGGGTGGCCTGCTTCCCGGTGAACTCTTCCCACCGGCGCACGATCACATCCACGTACTTCGGATCGAGTTCGATCAGCCGCGCAACGCGCCCTGACTTTTCCGCTGCGATCAGCGTCGTGCCAGAGCCACCGAAGGGATCGAGCACCACGTTGCCAGGGCGGCTCGAATTGCGGATCGCGCGCTCGACCAACTCCACCGGCTTCATCGTCGGGTGCAAGTCGTTCTTCTGCGGCTTCTTGATGTTCCAGACATCCCCCTGGTCGCGGTCACCACACCAGTGGCGTGTCGCCCCCTCGGGCCATCCGTAGAGGATCGGCTCGTACTGGCGCTGATAGTCGGCGCGTCCCAGTGTGAAGGTGTTCTTGGCCCAGATGATGAAGGTCGACCACTTGCCACCGGCGGCGCGGAAGGCAGCCTGTAGCACATCCAGTTCGCTGGAGGACATCGCCACGTAAATACCGCCCCGGCAGTGAGCCACGGTGGGCGTCAGCGCTGCCAGCAGGAAGTCGTAGAAGCCGTCACCCAGGTTGTCGTTCAGGATCGCGCGATCCTTGCCGCGCATCTTGTCCTTGGCGCTGTTGGCGTAGTTCACGTTGTACGGCGGGTCGGTGAAGACCATGTCCGCCACGTCGCCCTGCATCAGCCAGTCGTAGCTCTCGGCCACGGTCGAGTCGCCGCACAGCAGTCGGTGCTGGCCCATGATCCAGACATCGCCCGGACGCGAGATGGGTGTCTCGCTGAACTCGGGCACCTCATCCTGATCGGTCTGGCCCTCGTTGTCCGGCTCGTCACCCGCGATCAGTTCGGCCAGCGCGTCGGCGTCAAATCCGGTGATGTCCAGATCGAAGCCTTCGAGTTGCAAGGCTTCCAGTTCGATCCTCAGCATCGCATCGTCCCAGCCCGCGTTCTCAGCGATGCGGTTGTCCGCAATGACCAGGGCCCGGCGCTGGGTCGGCGTCAGGTGATCGAGCACGACCACCGGTACCCGTTCCAGACCCAGCTTCTGGGCGGCGGCGAGACGACCGTGGCCAGCGACGATGATGCCGTCGCTGCCCGCAAGGATCGGATTAGTAAATCCAAACTCCGCGATGCTGGCAGCGATCTGCGCCACCTGATCTTCGGAATGGGTGCGCGCGTTACGAGCGTAGGGCAGCAGCTTGGCGGTCGGCCACTGTTCGATCTTGTCGGCCAGCCAGTTCATGCCATCGCCTCGGCATCCAGAGTGGTGACGCGCTCCGCAGCGACCTGATCGAAGGACTGACCCGACGCGATACCACCGTTCTCGATCAAGGTGACCGGCACGCCAGGGTGGTTCTGCTGGAAGCGCTTGATGGCCACGTCAACGTATTCCGGGGCGATCTCCACACTACGGCAGATCCGACCGGTGCGCTCGGCGGCCAGCATCGTCGTGCCGCTGCCGCCGAAGGGCTCGAACACGACGTCGCCCGCGTCCGTGTAAGCCTCGATCACGAATTCCGGCAGCGCCACCGGGAACACGGCTGGGTGATCGATGTCCTGACCGATCTTGCCCTTGTGGCGCATCACGCGGATCACAGAGTCGGGGATGCGGGTGTCTTGCGTCGGCAACCCCTTGTGCGTCCAGCCACCCACTTCGCCATCCTTACCACGCATCGCGGTGGACGACCCGTCGGCACGCAGGTGGGACTCCTGGCCCGCATGCTTGCAGGGGACGATCTTGTTGGGCTTGCGGCTCTCCCGGTTGAAGTGAAAGACGAACTCGAAGCTCGGCGCGAAGCGGCCTGCCCAGTCGCCGGGCATCCCTGGCCCCTGATCCCAGACGTACCACGCGAAGCGCCGCCAACCTTGTTGACGCATCCAGGATAACCAGCCGTCCCAATACGGGATCACCTCGTTGTCGCGGTGGATCAGGCCCAGGTTGACCAGCACCTGACCGTCGCCTGCCATCGGCAGGTGCGCGAACACGCCACGCATCAGGCCATCCCAGTCGGCGATGCCACCAGAGGTGTAGTCGCGCTGGTTGCCGTAGGGAGGCGAGGTGAAGCACAGGCGAGAGACTTCACCCTGCATCAGTGCAGCGATCACGTCCCGGTCGGTGGCGTCGCCACAGATCAGGCGGTGCGCGCCGATGGCCCAGACATCGCCGGGGCGGGAAACCGCCACGACGGGTGCTTCTGGCACGTCGTCAGCCGCGTCAGACTCGTCGGCTTCAGACTCTGATTCATCATCCGCGACGGCCACCGCGCCGGTGAGCAGTGCCTCGATCTCGGCTTCCTCGAAGCCGGTCAGAGCGAGGTCGTATCCCGCGTCGGACAGTTCAGCCAGTTCCAGGGCGAGCATTTCTTCGTCCCAGCCCGCATCCAGTGCCAGCCGGTTGTCGGCGATCACGAGTGCCCGCTTCTGCGCGACGGTTAGATGGGCCAGTTCGATCACCGGCACCTGATCCAGCCCCAGCTTGCGAGCGGCGGCCAGACGCCCATGCCCGGCAATGATGCCGTTGTCGCCGTCGACCAGGATCGGGTTCGTCCAGCCGTACTCGACGATGCTGGCCGCGATCTTGGCGATCTGGGCATCATGGTGCGTGCGCGGATTGCGGGCGTAGGGAATCAGCGCCTCGACCTTGCGGTACTCGACGTTGAGCGTGTTCAAAGTGGGAATCCCAAAAGCAAAACCCGCCGAGCGTTGCCGCCGGGCGGGTTGGTTGAATGAAGATTCTGGTGGGGTGGTAACTGTGCCTGGGGGTGGTAACCGGAGCCGGTAACCTGGCCGACTGGTAACCTTGTCCGCGACCTGACGCTAAAAAAGCGTCGCGCTCGCGCCCCCCGCATTGGTTTTTGGCCAGGAAGGACCCGTTGATTTATGGGTTGCTCCCTCTGCCGTTACCTCTGTCCAGAAGATAGCTGAAATACTACCCCCGACTGGGCTGTTT
>Ga0255128_1000042_pt1 | contig 42882 bp, 38 predicted proteins | sample Law_Miss_RepC_8d_FD_188562 | JGI IMG/M metagenome (GOLD analysis project Ga0255128, IMG submission 188562) | Freshwater microbial communities from St. Lawrence River, New York, United States - Law_Miss_RepC_8d | ecosystem: Environmental > Aquatic > Freshwater > River | place: USA: New York... | reverse complement strand
ACCCAAAACATGACCCTTGCCAGCGCTTTAAGCGGTGGCGTACATGCGCTCAAAGTCAATGTAGTGGATACAAGCGGCAATACCGGTACAAGCGGTACTCCCCTGGCTGTTACTGTTGATTTGTTGACTCCGGCTTTGGCGCGAGTTGCAAGTGGCAGCACGAATGTTCTAAGCGTCAGCGGTCCACTCAATACAACCAAGCCGGGGTTGATTGATTTCAATTCAAATTTGGGTGATTTTTCGATTTCTGCTTGGGTCAATTTGACGGATCACGGTACTGGGGCATGGCAAACCATATTTGGTGCAGGAGGTCTTGCGACGACGCGATTGGTGGCTTTTAAAGGATCGGCACAATCAGCTAATTGGATTATCGGTAACTCAGCTCAGTCGATAGCCGCTTCGTATGGTGTCTGGCAACATGTGCTTGCGACGGTCAGCAATAGTGGTTTAGTTACCCTTTATGTCAATGGGACAAGTGTCGGCAGTGCTACCGTAGCGTTGGCAAATATCAATACAAGGGTAATTATTGGTGCGCCTGAAAGTGATCCCGGATCATCTAATGACATTTATCGCGGATTGATATCTCAACTCAAAGTTTACGACTATGCCTTGACAGCCGATGATGTTGGTGCAGCCCGAGTTTCTACCAGTACCAGTGAGACCGGATTGCTGGCCTATTACGATCCGGCGAGCTTAAGTGTGGGCGCGATATCGGGCAGTAGTATCGCCAACTCAGTGAGTGGTGGGCCAGCGATGACCACCTCTGTAACGACGGTGGCTTCAAACTCGACCTTTTCTGGTCCAGTTAGCGCAGCATTGACCTTAGACTTGCAAACAGCGAGCGACAGCGGTAGTAACACGACAGATAACATTACCAACGTGGTGACGCCGACCATTGATATTCAGAACTTGAATGGCCTGCTGTTGATCGTTGGTGATGCTATCGAGCTGATTGATACCTCCAACGGTAATGCAGTGCTGGCTTCGCACACCGTTGTGTCGGGGAATTTAACCAGCGGTGCCTGGAGTGCCGGTGTTTTGTCCATGACCAGCACAACTTTGGGTACGGGATCACATGCATTGGCCGTGAGTTTGAAAGACAAGGCTGGAAATATTAGCCCAACGACATCAGGCGCACTGACTGTAGACATCAACGCAAGCGCCCCTCCTGTCACCCTGGATCTAAATAGTGATGGCCACATTAAATACACCCAAGCCACGCTGGACATCAATCTGGATGGTCAGCTTGACCGTTCAGGTTGGGTGGGTGCTGAGGATGGCCTGTTGTTTTATAACAAGTTTGGCGATGGTTCTCTGCGCGAAACGAGTCAATATCAGTTTGCACAAAGCAAGGATCAAACCGACTTGCAAGGACTTGCGCAAGTGTTCGATACCAACCAAGATGGCTGGTTGAGTGCGGAAGATGCCCACTTTAACGAGTTTTCGGCTTGGTCAGACAAAAACCAAGACGGCAAGGTGGACGCAGGAGAGTTGCGCAGCTTGCAAGACTTGGGTGTTGAAAGCATTCATTTAGTGCACGAGGCTGTTGGGACCAACGGAAATTCTCAGGTGACGGTGCACGGAGATACCAGCGCTAAATTGAGCAATGGTACAAAAATGTTGGTTCAAGATGCGAGTTTCTTGTATCAACACATCGTGATCTAACACCTCAAAGAGTTATGCTAAGTCGGACCCGGGTTCCTTCTCTGTTTGAGAGAATATGAACCTGGCCCCCTTTATTTTTGAGTCGTTGAAACAGACTTAACAGCCCCATCGAAGTTGATTTTTGGGTTTGTTGGCTTTGAGTTGCTTCATCCCAATCTGGGATGCCCGTGCCGTCGTCTTGAACTTCAATACTGATCTCTTGATCGTTTTGGTTGAGCACGACTGAGATATGAGTGGCTTGGCTATGGCGCAAAGCATTGCTCAAACATTCTTGCGTCGCCTTGTACAAATGCAGACCAATTTCTGAAGCCACTGTCATGGGTTGACCAGAGCGTAAATAATCAAGTTCAATGCCTTGCTGGTGAGCGGCCAGTTTAAGGCGCTGACACAATTCAGTGAGGGCTTTGTGCAATGTTTCATGGCCTGCCTGTATTGGATTAATTGCAAACCTTAGCTCTTCCATGCAGCGTTGCAAATCGCTTTCTATTTCATCGGTTTTCGGTGAACTCGTTCGTAGACTCCAAAGTAGCAAATTAATGCGTGAACCCACGCCATCGTGTATGTCATTGACAATGCGTTCCCGTTGTTCATTCATTAAAGTGACGTGCCGCAATTCGTTGTATGTTTTGTTTTTGTGGTCTTGAATGAGTAACCACATGGCCATGGCCACAAAGACAGGCAGCGCAATATGAGTCAAGTAAATGGGCTGCAAAACAAGGCTGGTCCAAAAAGACAAGTGAGATTCAGTTAAAGACAATGGCATAGACCCCGATTGCAGAAGGTAGTCATGAAAAGCCAAAGCTGACGTGATCAGTCCGTGTATTGCAATGGGCAAAGCCAACGCAAATTGACGTTTGCTCAGGGCTTGATAAATGACCCCCCCCGTTGAAACTGCATAGATACCTACAGCAAAACCGGTCCAGACCAGATCAAGCCATTGTTCTGACTCAGGTCCAGTCAATGCATAAATCATCCACCCAAGGTTGAGGTAAACGAGCCCACATAGGCGAATCTTTTTCGGTAATGCGTGTCCAAAAATAACGATGGTGAACATGCTGACAAAATAAATCAACCAGCCAGTGGTTGCATAAATCGCCATCCGCCAATATAAATAGCCGGGGCTGGGAATGTCACTGATCAATGCCACCGAGATCAACAAACTCCAAGTCAGTGTGGTCATGCCGCTGTAAAAGTAGGCTGACGATTTTGACCTTAAGCCAATGACCAAAAAGAAAATGCCAAAGATGGCGGACAAGAAATTAATCGTGGTGTAAAGGGTCTGGCTGATCCAAGCGTAATATGAAAAATAGGGCCTTAATGCAGACAGATCGCCTGCAAACATCGGGCCGATGAACCAGCCCCGTAGGTGGCCTGTTTGAATGACGCTGACATGTGTGTCTTTTTCAACACTCAGCAGGAATCTAGGTATTGAAATCAGGATGGGCTGATACCAGTTTCTGGAAGTAACTGAGTCAGATCCCTTCAGTTCATAGATGATTTCGTTGTCTATTTTATAGACGGCACCTTGGACAGGTTGTGGAATCAACAATGCGGGCAATGCCGCATTTGAAAGGGTTTTGGGGAGGTGGATGGTCCAGGCAACTTCAGACAATCCAGATTGAGATTGATCAATAAAGTGGGGCAGGCTTTTGGACGAGGGTTTTTCTGACAGCCGTGAAGCTTTGGTAATTTCAGAGATGATCGAAATGTCTGCGGGGGCAGTTGCATGAACGGATAAGCAACATAAAAATAACAGTACCCCCCACAACCATCTGCAATTGGTCAAAGGAGCCCTTGTCGTCGCGCTGATTGCACGGCTTCCATTTTGTTGCGCACATTCAACTTGCGGTAAATACTGCGCAAGTGTTGATTGACCGTAAATATAGAAATACCCAATGAGTCGGCGATGATCTTTGCAGGTGACCCATTTTGTGCATTGGACAAAATTTCAAACTCTTTACGTGTGAGTGTGGGTGGGCGATTTTCAACTTGGAAAATTTCAGCTCGGGGTTGCGCACCAAAGTGGATGGGGTTTCTTTGTGCTTCGGCGCTAATGCTTAAAAATTTCTTGATCAGCACTTTGCTGGCATGGCCGCTCAGATATCCGCCATCATTAATCAGATTGATGATGCTTTGGATGATGTTGGTAGGCATTTCAGACTTGAGCAAATAGCCTGAAGCCCCAGCTTGGATACTGTTGAAAATATGCTTTTCATCGCCGAGTGTTGACAAGGCAAGAATTTTGGAATTCGGATATCTGGAATGAATGATCTTCATCATTTCAATGCCACTGCCATCGGGGAGTGTGATGTCCACCAGATAAATGTCGTTCTCTTGGGAAAGAATGTGCTGACGTGCACCCTCTAAATTGCTGGCAATCCCTGCAACTTCAAGCAAAGGATTTGCCGCTAACAGAGTTTGTAAGGACTTGCCGAACTCGAAGTCGTCTTCGATAATGAATACTGAGGTTTTCATAATTTGTATAAATTATTCATGATAACTACTGACTAGGTAATTACAAATAATTGCTAGTTGGTTGAGAAATTAAAATTTCAGGGACTACGGCATCTCTTGGTGCAATCGCTCCAAAATAGCCATGTGTTGTTTCGCAAGTTCAATAAATTTTTCTGTGGGCATCAAGTGTTTGCTTCGGCCATCTGTTTTGCTGGGACTGATGATGGCAAGACCCAGGGCCTCAAAAGAATGAATTCTTTGACGCGTTGCCTTGGTCGTTGCCATGCCTTTGTGCGACTTGAGAGGTTTGTCTGGCGTCTGCTGCGCTTCGAGCAATTGGGCCAGCATTGAAAAATAAAGCTCACGCCCACTGACCGTGTTCAAGACGGGTATTTTCAAAGTTTCCCAACGGTGAACTTCTATCAGCAGACGTAGCAAAGCTTGGCCTTTTGATGATTCAAGTTGCAGTTCATCCATGTTTGAGACAGCTAATGATTTGAGAGCCCTCACAATCCAGATTCAAGTTGTTGAACTGGGACATTGAATTCTCGAAATCCTCGTGCTAAGAGGATGGTGAGAGCGTTATAAATAAAGGAAGTTAATTTGTAACCAGTGTATTCTGAATTGAATGAATAATTTGAGGATTTAATAGTACAAAGTACCCGCGAATTAATTATGTTCGTTGCAAAACATAGTAGATAAAAATACATTCATTAAAATTCTCTTATTTAAATTTTTAATAATAAAAGTTGAAAATAAATTAAAAATTGTATTATCGCTACTTTGTGAAAAATAATGCTTTTTCAATGTCATCAACAAAACCAAAACGCCTAAGAGACCCCTTAAATAAAAATAAACCGACCAAGCTGGGTCAAAATCACGCCATGAATGAAGTCACCACCCTGAATTTGCCCATTGACGATGAGTTGAGGTTGCAGCTGCACAATGAAGTGCATGCCCGTCCCCCTGCCCGGGTGCGATTACCGGCCTTGATTGTTTACGTGGCGGTGCTGAATGAAGGCATTGGCCGAGAACAGGAATGGCAGCACCTGAAAAACCTGCCTGGGCATGGCAACCTGACCTTGGACCAGTTGAACGGCAATTTTTTGCGTCTGCGCTGTGATGGTTTTACCGTCAAATGGGAGCGCCATACAGAGTTCACCCGATACTCTGTGGTGCAGGCTTTGCCTGCGCATGCTGAATGGGGAAGTGAATTCCCAGAATTAGCCTCTGCCGTGGTGACCGGCCCTGACTGGTTGCGCAACATCCCGGGCAAAACCATCGCCGCCATTCATTTAGGCATGCTTAAAGCCGATTTGAAAGCGGCAGATTTGGTCGCAAAGTCGCGGGCATGGCTTGGCGAGGGTTCAGTCGTCGGCTCTCGCATGGGCAACACAAGCGAGGGCTTGCCACATTCATGTGTGGTCACGCACTTCAGGATCGGGGCTGATGGATTTGAGCGCATGCTGGTGCTGGCACCAGAGACCACCAGTGAGGCCCGTGCCGGCCGAATTTCTCAGCGGCTCCTTGAGTTGGAAACTTATCGGCTCATGGCCTTGCGAGGTTTGCCCGTAGCCAAGGCCTTGTCCCCGGTACTCGCCGAGGCAGAATCTCAACTGGCAGACATTACCGCTCGGCTTGAACGCAAAGGCGAAAGTGATCAGGCCTTGCTGGATGTGTTGGTCTCTTTGGCAACCCGTATTGAGAGGGCCACGGCTGAGCATGGTTACCGCTTTTCGGCCACGCGTGCCTATGACACTTTGGTCAGCCAACGCATTGCCGAATTGAGGGAGCGACCGCTGGAGGGAACGCAAACCCTTGGCGAGTTCATGCAGAGGCGCTTGTCGCCCGCCATGGCCACGGTGTCGGCAACGTGGCAGCGTTTGGCGTTGTTGTCAGAAAGAATTTCACGCACCAGCGCATTGCTTCGTACGCGGGTGGACATTGCCACTGAAACACAAAATCAGGTGTTGTTGGAAAAACTGACGAAAGGTCAGGCGCTTCAATTGCGTCTGCAAAGCACTGTAGAGGGGCTTTCAATTGCCGCTATTTCCTACTATGTGGTCAGCCTCTTGTTGTATGGCGCCAAGGCCTTGCATGCAGCCGGCATGCCAATGGATCCTGAAGTTGCAGTGGGCTTACTGGTGCCCCTTGTGCTTTGGTTGGTGTGGCGCTCGTCTAGAAAGATTCACGCCAAGCTGAAAGCCTCCGATGAGTGAAACCCATGACTAAAGAGTCATAAGGAGATCAGTCAATCGGCAATGTGATTGCAGAAAAAATCACGCCACCGCCAAGGCAGACCTCTTGATCGTAGAGAACGGCGCTTTGACCGGGGGTGACGGCCCACTGATTTTCACCAAAAGACAGCTCAAAACCGGATTGACCATCCGGGGTCGTGAGTTTGTTGAGTTGGCAAGGGGCATCGGCCTGGCGGTAGCGGGTTTTGGCTGCAAATTGGCCATCTTCGGGTGCCTGACCTGCACACCAACTGATGTCGACGGCTTGCAAGCAGGGAGACAAAAGCCAGGGGTGGTCGTGGCCCTGAACCACCCAAAGGGTGTTTTTTTCGATGTCCTTGCGCGCGACAAACCATGGCGTGTGCTCGCCGCCTCCGCGCTGGGCGCCTTTGACCTTGATGCCGCCAATGCCCAAGCCTTGGCGTTGACCCAAGGTATAAAAACTCAAGCCCACATGCTTGCCAATGGTTCGGCCCGAGGGGTCTTTAATCGGGCCGGGTTCTTTGGAGATGTAGCGGTTTAAAAAATCGCGAAAGGGGCGTTCTCCAATGAAGCAGATGCCAGTCGAATCTTTCTTTTTGGCGTTGGGAAGACCGATTTCTTCGGCAATTCGGCGGACTTCGGTTTTGTGCAGTTCGCCCACTGGAAACATGGTTTTGGACAACTGTTCTTGATTGAGCCGGTGCAGAAAATAGCTTTGGTCTTTGCTGGCATCCAGTCCCTTCAACAATTCGTGCCGACCCGTTTGGTTGTTCAGACGCACGCGGGCGTAGTGTCCTGTGGCAATTTTTTGAGCCCCCAGACGCATGGCATGGTCGAGAAATGACTTGAACTTGATTTCAGCATTGCAAAGGATGTCCGGGTTGGGCGTGCGGCCAGCCTGATATTCGCGCAAAAATTCTGAAAATACGCGGTCTTTGTAATCTGCAGCAAAATTGACGTGCTCAATTTCAATGCCCAAAACATCGGCGACGGCTGCCGCATCTACAAAGTCGACATTGGAAGAGCAATAGCCAGTGTCATCGTCATCTTCCCAATTTTTCATGAAGATACCAATGACTTCATGGCCCTGTTGCTTGAGCAAATAGGCCGTGACAGCGGAGTCGACGCCGCCGGACAAGCCGACGACCACACGAGAGAGTTGTGACATGCCTAGATTATCCTGTGACTGATGACAATGTCTGAAAAGGGCATGAATTTACAATGCCCGAGCGATCCAAAAATGATGCCTAACTGCACCTGGTGCCAATATTTCAGAACTTTCCTGCGCGACGTGGCCCAGGGGCTGTTCATCATCACCCACAGTGGTTTGGCCACGGTGGGCTTGACTGCGGCCAGCCTTGTAGTGGCCTTGTGGTTGAACCCGAGTTGGCTTCACATGACCGAAGGTGCCGTTTTTAACTGGTTGCGTGAACGGCAGGTCTTGCTTTCTTGGTTGCCAGAAAACACGGCTGAACGTGCAACAGCGGTCAAATTAGAGACCCTAACACCTTCACAGGCCGCCGTTGCGCAGTGGCTTGGGCGCAAATACAAGGTGGCATCAGAACCCTTGGCCGCGTTGGTGGCCGAGGCGTATGTGCAGTCCAAAAAATCAAAACTGCCTCCTCATTTGATATTGGCAGTGATGGCCATCGAGTCAAATTTTCATCCTTTTGCGCAAAGCCAGGTGGGGGCGCAGGGCTTGATGCAAGTCATGACCGACATCCATGAGAAACGTTACGAAGACTATGGCGGCCGTTTTGCTGCTTTTGACCCGATTGCCAATTTGCGCGTAGGCGTCGCGGTTTTGGCCGAGGCCATCAAAATTAGAGATGGCTCTATAGAGGACGGGTTGAAGTTTTATTTGGGCGGCTATGCCCTGACCGAAGATGGCGGCTATGTTGCCAAAGTATTGGCGGAACAAGAACTGCTGAACCAAGTGGCCGCAGGCAAAAAAGTGCCTACTAACTAAGAACTAAGCCCACAGACCCAGTGGTTTATTTCTGCAATGGCGGTAAATTGCCCACTGCGGGGTCGGTGTAGATCACGTTGAGCGGGAAGCGCTGACCAGCCAAGTGGTCTTCGATGCATTGCAAAACCAAGGGGCTGCGGTGACGATCTGAACTGGCCCGCACCTCATCTGGGGTCATCCAAAGGGTACGCACAATGCCCTCATCCAAGCTTAATTCTGGCTGGCGCTCTCCGATTTCGCCGCAAAAAGCCATGCGCACATAAGTAATGTCTTCGCTTGTAGAAGGTCGCTGAAAGCGGGACAAATAAATGCCCACGAGGGCCGTTGGGGTAAAAGGGTGGGCCGTTTCTTCGAGAGTTTCACGGGCGCAACCTTCAGCAGGCGATTCGCCAGGATCCAAGTGGCCGGCCGGATTATTAAGGCGCAAGCCCTCAAGGGTGTTTTCTTCAATCAACAAATAACGGCCATTTTTTTCAATAATGGCGGCAACCGTGACATTGGGTTTCCAGCGTAAGTCCATGGGTGAATGATGTCAGGAATTGGGCAAGGGTATACCCGAATTGCCGTTAAAAAGGGTGTTGTACGTTTCAGTATATATTTTGACCCTTAATTTGCATTCAAATAAGCAAGTTACGCGATTTCATAATTTTCAGGAGATTAAACATGCGCATTGGCGTGCCAAGAGAGATATTCCCCGGTGAAAAACGGGTGGCCACCGTGCCGGATGTCGTGACCAAACTGGTCAAACTCGGATTTGACGTGGTGATTGAAACGGGGGCTGGCGAGTTGGCCGACCTGTCCGACGACGCTTACAAAGAAGCGGGTGCTGCCATTGCGCCCAGTGCCGCAGAACTCTGGAGCGGCAGCGACCTTGTTTTCAAAGTGCGCGCCCCAACGCCTGACGAAGTGGCTCTGATGCGTGAGGGCCAAACCCTGATTGGCTTCTTGTGGCCTGCCCAAAACCCCGATTTGATGCAACAGTTGGCGGCCCAAAAGGTCACAGCCCTGTCTATTGACGCGCTCCCACGCACGCTCAGCCGAGCCCAGAAGATGGATGCGCTGACATCCATGGCGGGTGTCAGCGGCTATCGGGCGGTGGTTGAGTCTGCCAACTCCTTTGGCCGTTTCTTTAACGGCCAGATCACGGCTGCGGGCAAAGTCCCTCCAGCCAAAGTGTTCATCGCCGGAGCCGGGGTGGCGGGTTTGGCCGCCATTGGCGCAGCCGCAAGCCTGGGTGCCATTGTTCGCGCCAACGACACCCGGGCCGAAGTGGCTGACCAAGTGGTGTCACTGGGTGGCGAATTCGTCAAAGTTGACTATGAAGAAGAAGGCTCGGGCGGTGGCGGATATGCCAAGGTCATGAGTGAAGGTTTCCAGGCGGCCCAGCGCGAGATGTACGCGCAGCAGGCACGCGAGGTCGACATCATCATCACCACCGCGCTGATTCCCGGCAAACCCGCGCCTAAACTGATCACCGCCGAAATGGTGAGAAGCATGAAGCCCGGCAGCGTGATCGTGGACATGGCCGCTGAGCAAGGCGGCAACTGCGAATTGACCGAGCCCGGCAAAGCCGTGGTCAAGCATGGCGTGACCATTGTGGGCTACACCGACTTGGCCTCGCGCATGGCAAGGCAGTCTTCTACGCTGTACGGCACCAACCTGTTTCGCCTGACCGAAGAGTTGTGCAAAACCAAGGATGGCGTGATCAACGTCAACATGCAAGACGATGCGATTCGCGGCCTGACGGTGATCAAGGACGGTGAAATCACCTGGCCTGCACCGCCGTTGGTTGTTGCCCCCAAACCCGCACCCAAGCCTGCCGCTGCTCCGGCTGCCAAAAAAGGCCATGGCCATGGCGAGCCTTCAGGCCCCATGCCTGCAGGCAAGTTGCTCATCGTGGCGGCAGTGACGGCGGTGTTGTTTGCGCTGATAGGTGCTTACGCGCCGGCTGCATTCTTGTCGCACTTCACCGTGTTTGTATTGGCCTGTTTTGTGGGCTACATGGTGGTGTGGAACGTTAAACCTGCGTTGCACACCCCGCTCATGAGCGTGACCAATGCCATCAGTTCCATCATTGCCATTGGCGCACTGGTACAAATCTCGCCCATGGCCAACGCGGCCAGCCGCCCCAACACGCTGATTGGCATTTTGGCTGCATTGGCGCTGGTGCTGACGGCTATCAACATGTTTGGCGGTTTTGCCGTCACCCAGCGCATGCTGGCCATGTTTAGAAAGTAAAAAACTTTGGGGACAGATCTATAGCTCTGTCCCCAACTGATTAAAGAGACACTTATGAATTCAAGTCTGGCCACGGTCGCCTACATCGGCGCGACCATCCTTTTCATCCTCAGCCTGGGTGGTTTGTCCAACCAGGAAACCGCACGACGCGGCAACCTTTACGGCATGGTGGGCATGGCGTTGGCCGTTTTGGCCACCGTGTTCGGCCCACAAGTGACGGCCGAGGGTATCCCCATGATCGTTGGTGCCATGCTCGTTGGCGCCGTCATCGGCCTTTATGCTGCGCGCAAAGTGCAGATGACGCAAATGCCCGAACTGGTTGCCTTGATGCACAGCATGGTCGGTATGGCTGCAGTGCTGGTGGGTTATGCCACCTACGTAGATCCCGAAGCTTCCAAGAACTTGGACAGCGCAGCCCATGCCATTCATGCCATGGAAATTTACATCGGCATCTTTATTGGTGCGGTGACGTTTTCGGGTTCGGTGGCGGCATTTGGCAAATTGTCGGGCCGCATCGGCGGCAGCCCCTTGTTGCTGCCCGGTCGCCATTGGCTCAACCTGGTGGGCTTGCTGGCGGTGATTTACTTTGGCCGCCTGTTCTTGCAGGCCGAAAACTTGCAAGACGGCATGCTGCCCTTGTTCATCATGACCGCCATCGCCTTGTTGTTCGGCATTCACATGGTCATGGCCATTGGGGGTGCGGATATGCCGGTGGTGGTGTCCATGCTCAACAGCTATTCGGGCTGGGCCGCAGCGGCCACGGGCTTCATGCTGAGCAACGACTTGCTGATCGTGACGGGTGCCTTGGTGGGCTCCAGCGGCGCCATCTTGTCGTACATCATGTGCAACGCCATGAACCGCAGCTTCATCAGCGTGATCGCGGGAGGCTTTGGGACCACCGCCGCCGCACCCAAGGCAGCAGGCGACGCAGCCGAACCAGTCGGTGAGGTGAACCCCGTTTTGGCGGCCGAAACCGCCGAGTTGCTGCGCGATGCCAAGAACGTGATCGTGGTGCCCGGTTACGGCATGGCGGTGGCGCAGGCCCAACACACGGTGTTTGAAATCACCAAACACCTGCGCGAAAAAGGCGTGAATGTTCGCTTTGGCATACACCCCGTCGCCGGCCGCATGCCCGGCCACATGAACGTGTTGTTGGCCGAAGCCAAAGTGCCCTATGACATCGTGTTCGAGATGGACGAACTCAACGACGATTTCCCCGACACCGATGTGGCCATCGTCATTGGAGCCAACGACATCGTCAACCCGGCTGCGCAAGACGATCCGACCAGCCCGATTGCGGGCATGCCGGTGCTCGAAGTCTGGAAGGCCCGCACCAGCATCGTCATGAAACGCTCCATGGCCAGCGGCTATGCGGGGGTGGACAATCCGTTGTTCTACAAGGACAACAACCGCATGCTGTTTGGCGATGCCAAGAAGATGCTTGATGAGGTGCTGCTGGCCTTGAAGGCTTAAGCGGTATTCCTTGACCATCCTTTAAAGGGGAGGCATTGGCCTCCCCTTTTTGCTGAGTTGTACAAAGGACTGAAATGCCTTTTTGGGGCCACTTTTTCTGGCGTAAACCCTGAGTAATCCTTGTCAGTCAGGCGTCAGATTTACGGTAGACTGAATCTCAGGAGAATCTGAAAAATGAACCTGAATCCCGTTTGGCTAAAGAGTTACCCTGAAGGCGTTCCTGCCGACATCGACCCCTCTCAATACAACTCCTTGGTGGGATTGCTTGAAGAGAGCTTTTCAAAGTTTGCCGATCGTCCTGCCTACAGTTTCATGGGCAAGGAAACCAGTTACGCACAAACCGACCAGCAAAGCATGGCTTTGGCCGCGTATTTGCAATCTTTGGGTCTGAACAAGGGAGACCGTGTCGCGGTCATGATGCCCAACGTGCCCCAATACCCAGTATCTGTGGCAGCCATCTTGCGTGCCGGTCTTGTGGTCGTCAACGTCAACCCGCTCTACACCGCGCGCGAACTGGAGCACCAACTCAAGGACTCCGGTGCCAAAGCGATTGTGATCATCGAAAACTTTGCTGCCACGCTTGAAAAATGCATAGCTCAAACACCGGTTCAGCACGTTGTATTGGCCGCCATGGGCGACCGCTTGGGCTTGCTCAAGGGCAGCTTGGTCAATTATGTGGTGCGCAATGTCAAGAAAATGGTGCCAGCGTTTAACCTGCCGCAAGCAGTCAGGTTCAATACGGCCCTAGACAAGGGGCAGCAACTGCCTTTTCTTAAACCTGAACTCTCACCCGATGACATTGCTGTTTTGCAGTACACCGGGGGCACCACGGGCGTCTCCAAGGGGGCGGTTCTGTTGCACCGCAACGTGATTGCCAACGTGTTGCAGTCCGATGCTTGGAATGAGCCCGTGATGAAGCGCATTCCGGCTGGGCAGCAACCCACCTCGGTTTGCGCTTTGCCGCTGTATCATATTTTTGCCTTTACGGTGAACATGATGCTGGGCATGCGCTTGGGCGGAAAAACCATCCTGATCCCCAATCCACGCGATTTGCCTGCGGTGCTCAAAGAGTTGTCCAAGCACACGTTCCACAGTTTTCCAGCCGTTAACACCTTGTTCAATGGCTTGGCCAACCATCCTGATTTCAACACCGTCAACTGGTCCAACCTCAAGGTCACGCTGGGGGGCGGTACGGCCGTGACCCCCAATGTGGCCAAACTTTGGCTAGAAAAAACGGGTTGCCCTATTTGTGAAGGCTATGGCTTGTCTGAAACCAGCCCATCGGCCAGTTGCAACCCGACCACCAGCATGGAGTTCACAGGCACCATTGGCGTGCCGATTCCGGGGACCTGGATGAAGTTGCTCGATGACGAGGGACAAGATGTGACCACGCCTGGTGTGGCAGGTGAGATTGCGATCAAAGGCCCGCAGGTGATGGCCGGTTATTGGCAGCGTCCGGATGAAACCGCCAAAGTCATGACCGCAGACGGGTATTTCAAGTCTGGCGATGTGGGTTTGATGGACGAACGGGGCTATTTCAAGATCGTGGACCGCAAGAAGGACATGATTCTGGTCAGTGGCTTCAACGTCTACCCGAACGAGGTGGAAGAGGTAGCCTCTGCTTGCCCTGGCGTGCTCGAGTGTGCGGCGATCGGTGTGCCAGACGAAAAAACCGGAGAGACCGTTAAATTGGTGGTCGTTAAAAAAGACCCCGCTTTGACTGAGGCCCAAATCATGGCCTATTGCCGCGAAAACATGACGGGTTACAAACAACCCCGTGTCATCGAGTTCCGTACCGAGTTGCCTAAAACCCCGGTTGGCAAAATTTTGCGGCGAGAGTTGCGCAACAAAATCTGAGCCTCAAAATCAAACCGAGCAGGGGCAGATGGCCCGATACACTTCAAAGCGGTCCTGGTGGCCGCTTTTTCAATTATTGTTTCAAAAGGGCGTTTCATGGCGGTGATCGGCATCATGAGTGCCATGCACGAAGAGTTGTCTGCTGTGCTGGCCGCCATGCCCGATGAGCAACGGGTGAATGTGGCAGGGCGAGATTTTTGGGTGGGCCATTGGCATGGCCACGCCGTGGTGGCGGTGCTTTCGCGCATTGGCAAGGTGGCTGCAGCCACCACAGCCACCGTCTTGCTGGAGCGTTTCAAGGTCGATACCCTGGTTTTTACAGGGGTTGCAGGCGGACTGGGCCGGAACGTTCAGGTTGGTGATGTGGTGGTGGCCACCGATTTTTTGCAGCACGACATGGACGCCTCACCGCTGTTTGCCCGCTACGAAATTCCCCTGTATGGCTGTTCACGCTTTAGGGCGCACCCCGAGTTGTCGGCAGAACTGGCCGCTGCTGCCTGTGTGGTTTTGGCCAATGCCGAGCGTCACTTGGGCCATGAAACTTTGCGTCTTTTCCACTTAAACGCGCCCCAAGTGCACCAAGGGCTGGTGATCAGCGGAGACCAATTTGTGGCTTCAGCCGCAGCCAGCCAGGCACTGAGCCTGGGTCTGCCCGATGCTTTGGCGGTCGAGATGGAAGGCGCTGCTGTGGCCCAAGTGTGTCATGACTACGCCATTCCGTTTGCGGCGGTGCGCACCCTGTCAGACCGCGCGGATGACGGGGCCCCTGCGGATTTCACCCGGTTTATCCAGCAAGTGGCCAGTCGCTACAGCCTGGCTATTCTGTCGCAGTGGTTGACTGCCCGGGTACCGGGTTAAAAGTCTGTTGGGCCTGTTAGGCCTTTAGGCCTTTAGGGCTTTAGGCCTTTAGGGCTTCTATGGCCTGTTACTTGAGCCAGCCGCGCTTGCGGAAGTACCACATGGGCACCACAGCGCTGGCGATCATCAAGGCCAATGCGTATGGATAACCCCATTTTTGGGACAGCTCGGGCATGTACTGGAAGTTCATGCCGTAAAGGCTAGCGATCAGGGTGGGCGGCAGCAAGGCGACGCTGGCCACCGAGAAAATCTTGATGATCTTGTTCTGGTTGATGTTGATGAAACCGACCGTGGCATCCATCAAGAAGTTGATTTTGTCGAACAAAAATGCCGTGTGCGAGTCCAGCGAGTCGATATCGCGCAAGATCTGACGGGCTTCTTCAAATTGCTCGGCGTTCAGCATTTTGGATCGCATCATGAAACTCACTGCGCGACGCGTGTCCATGACGTTGCGACGAATGCGTCCATTCAAGTCCTCTTGCCGAGCAATGGCCCCCAGCACTTCGCCTGCCATGGCATCGGTCACGTCGCCCGAAAGCACTTTTTTACCCGCTGTCTCAAGCTTGTCGTAGATGTTCTCTAACGTGTCGGCAGAGTATTCGGCATCGGCATCAAACAATTTCAGCAGCACTTCCTTGGCATCTTCAATCAGGCCAGGGGCACGGCGGGCGCGCATGCGCAGCAGGCGAAAGACCGGCACGTCTTCGTCGTGAATGGAAAACAGCACGCCTTGGCTTTTCAGGTCGGCGTTGTGCAGGTTCAGAATAAAAGCGCAGCGAACAGTGCGCGGCTCGTCTTCGTCGGCAATCAAAAAGTCTGAGCGAATGTGCAGTTCGCCGTTGTCTTCTTCGTAGAAGCGGGCAGATTCCTCAATGTCTTCGTCCATCGCATCTTCTGGAATGGACAGGCCAAAGTACTGTTTGATCCAACGCTTTTCTTCGAGCGTAGGGGACTCCAAGTCGACCCAGATGGGTTGAAAACGCGAGAGTTCTTCGAGTGACTCGATCTCTTCTTGGAAGAGGCGGCCATTGACGAGAGTGAAGATGTTGAGCATGGCGAATCCAAAAATGGCCAAGTGCCAAAAGTTCGAAGGGGCGGCGAAGGGGTTGCAGCAGCTTTCGAACGATGGGCGGGGTGCTCAAAGCGTCCGAAAGCTACCGACTCGGGGTAGTTTCCACGGCAGTGTGTCTCCAATAAGAATCGGCGGATTATCGCACCGTCTTTGATGCAGTGGGGCTGAAAAAAGACATGATTTCATGGGATTTTGCCTGCACATCGGCATGCCCCAATGCCATCAAGGCTTGAATAAAGCCTGGCTCAAACAGCAAATAACTGGCCAGCGCCGCACCGCTGCCTTGTAATGCGCCCAATCCTTCCAGCACCCGAACGATGGCCTTGGGCAGGGACATGACATGGTCTTGTGCCAGCGCATCCAAAGAGGCACTGGGTTGCAAAGCCAGGACCTCGACCGAACGAAAAGGCAATGCTGCACGGACGTTGTCTGGCAAAACATTCAGGGACAAGTTGACCCGGGCAATTTGCTCTACATCGGCTTCCAGCGTGTCGTGAAACACACTGGCCATGGCATGTCCGGCGATGGTGCCCAAAGAGGGGCGTCCGGTATTTTTGCCAGCATCGCCCAAACCCACCCGTTGAGGTTGGCCCACGCCGATGGCCAAAATCCGGTCAGCACCCAAATGAACTGCGGACGACAGCGGTGAAATTTGCCGCATCGAGCCATCTCCGAAAAATTCCATGCCACCATCGACCCAGAGCGGGGTGGATGGGAAAATAAAAGGGATCGCACTGGAGGCCATCAGGTGCTCAATGGTGATAGGTTGTTGCTCGGCACGCCTGCCTGGGCGGCTCCAGGGAATGGGCTGGCCGTCGCGGGTTTGGCAAAAAGTCCAGTGCACGCCACTTGAATAACTCGATGCGGTAACGGCCAAGGCCTGCAATACCCCGTTGCGCAGGGCCGTATCAATGCGGTCCAGCGCGATCGCTTTGTGCAAAGTATTGACCAAGGCCAGGCTGTCCATGGCAGCTGCATTTTGGCGGGCAGACAGCACCAAACCCAGCGCAGTGGCCCAGCGGCTGATTTTGGCCAGAGGGGTTTGGGGCAGTTGGTAAACGGATTCGGTGCGAATAGCCGACCAAAATCGGGCCAAATCGTCCAGACCCCGCAAGCCGTCCATGGCTTTGCTGGCCAAAAAGGTGGCATTCAAAGCCCCTGCAGATGTCCCGGCCAAAACCTGAAATGGGAAGGGCTGGGTCGGGTTGTGTTGTGCCAGCAGTTGACCTATGGCCTGCAAGACGCCCGCTTGGTAAGCCGTGCGGGCACCACCGCCCATGAGCACCAGGCCATTGACGGGCCTGTGTTGAGGAACTTGAAGCTGAGACGTCAAACTGTCAATGTGCATGGGCGTGCGTGGGTTGGGGCGTGGGGTGTTAGATTCAATGGATTCTTCAATATTTTTCCATGACCCCTCATTTGACCCCAAGTCGTGAGCGCTGGCTGCTCTTCACACTGGCGGGCATCCAATTCACGCACATTCTTGATTTCATGATCATGATGCCACTGGGGCCGCAGTTCACGGCCTTGTTTGGCATCAGCAATGCTCAGTTTGGCTTGTTGGTCTCGGCGTACACCTTGTCTGCGGGTTTGTCCGGGCTGATGGCGGCAACCTATATCGACCGTTTTAGCCGTAAGCGTTTGCTGCTCACGATGTATCCGCTGTTCGGTTTAGCGACATTGGCCTGTGGTTTGGCCCCTGACTACGCTTCTTTGATGGTGGCGCGCGTGGCTGCTGGCTTGTTTGGTGGCATTTTGTCCGCTTTGTCCCAAACCATCGTGGCCGATGTGGTGCCCTTTGAGCGCCGGGGCCGGGCCATGAGCGTGGTCATGACTTCATTTTCAGTTTCAACCGTTGCAGGTGTTCCTGCGAGCCTGTTTTTGGCAGCGCATTTGAGTTGGCATGCGCCATTCTTTGGCATTGCACTGCTGGTGGGGCTGCTGTCCTTTGGGGCCTGGCAAAGCTTGCCCAGACTGGATGAGCACCTACACCACCCGGAACGTACCGGGGTTTGGCGCAGCATTGGTCAAGTGTTGGCCGAGCCGAACCACCTTAAAGCTTTTTGTGTGTCGGGGCTGATGATGTTTGCCGGATTCACGGTCATTCCCTACATCACCATTTATCTCCAATCGAATGCAGGCATGAAGGCCAGCGAAGTGCCTTGGATGTACCTGCTGGGCGGCGTGGCCACCTTGGTGAGTGCCCGCTATTTTGGCCTTTTGACTGACCGCTTGGGCAAGGTCCTGGTGTTCCAGCGACTGGCGGTGGCCCTTGGTCTGCCCTTGATGGCCACCACCCTGTCTCAAGGACTGCCCCTGTGGTGCTTGCTGTTGATATCGATGTCCTTGTTTACCGTCATGAGCGGGCGCATGATTCCAGGCATGGCCATGATTTCATCAGCCGTGGAGCCTCGATTGAGGGGCACGTTCATGACCCTTAACTCGGCTGTTCAGTCTGCATCCATGGGCTCTGCGGCCTTGGTGGCGGGTCTCATTGTCGGCCGCAATGAACAAGGCCAGCTCACCCTGTATTGGGTGGCAGGATTGTTGGGGGTGGGGGCCAGTTTGTTGAGTGCCTGGCTGGCTGGGCGTTTGCGCCTGCAGAGTGGGCCAACGGTTCGGGTTTGACAGAAGGCTGATACGCTAACTGGGTGAATGTGCAGCTTTAAGAGCCTGCATCTGTCTGTGCTTCAACCCGAAAGATAACACTTAAAAGACCACCCGGGGGAATTGTCAGAGTATCTGGGCGGGTTACCTTGGAACGTCTTGCTTTTCAAGGGGCTGCGGCGCATAGTGGAGACGAATCACTGGAAATGGTGATTTCGGAGCCCTGCTTCGGTGGGGCTTTTACCCTTACTCTATGGAGGCGATGACTATGAATTTAACCATCAGCGGACACCATCTTGAAGTGACCCCTGCCTTGCGTCAATACGTTACGGGGAAGCTTGATCGCATCACCCGCCATTTCGATCAGGTGGTCGATGTGAAAGTACTGCTGACGGTCGAGAAACAGAAAGAGAAGGAAAAGCGCCAACGTGCTGAGTGCAACATTCACGTTAAGGGCAATGATTTGTTTGCAGAAAGCGCCCACGAAGATTTATACGCTGCAGTAGATGATCTGGTGGACAAATTGGATCGCCAGGTGGTGAAACACAAAAACCGCATTACCGAGCATCACCACAGCGCCCCCAAACGCATGATGTGAGGCTTGTTTTCTCTGGAAAACGGGGGCCACTTTAAGTGGCCCTTTTTCATGTCCGAAGTCTCAAAGCGGGTGCTGAAACCAGCCTGTCATGGCCGGCAGGGCCTCAACAGCAGTATTAACCGTCGCGTAAGGTGCATAATCCGGCCTCGACCATGAATCGCCTCTCATCCATATTGCCTGTTGCCCAAGTTCTTGTGGGGGTGGAAGCCACCAGCAAGAAACGCGCATTTGAAGAAGCCGGACTTCTCTTTGAGAACCTGCACGGTTTATCCCGTGCGCTGGTCACAGACAGTCTTTTCGCCCGCGAGCGACTGGGTTCGACCGGTTTGGGGCATGGCGTGGCCATACCGCATGGCCGAATCAAAGGCTTAAAAGCCCCTATGGCTGCGGTTTTTCAATTGGCACAGCCTATCGGTTTTGACGCGCCCGACGAGCAACCCGTTAATTTGCTGATTTTTCTGCTGGTCCCCGAAGCGGCGACTCAAAAACACCTGGAAATCCTGTCCGAAATTGCTGAACTACTGAGCGACACCACGCTCAGGGAAAATATCAAAAGCAGCACGGTCCAAAAGGATTTGCACCAATTGATCGCCCAGTGGCAGTCGGCCCAAACCGCCTGATACTGCGGCTAACTGAGTTGATCTCATGAAACCCGCCGTCATCAGTGCCGATGTTCTGTTTGAAGACCATCGCAGCAAACTCAAGTGGCAATGGGTGGCTGGTTTAGGGGCTTCTGAGCGGAGATTTGACGAAGTCGCGGTTCGCGAAGCCCGTTCCGGTGCCGATTTGGTGGGGTACCTGAACTACATCCACCCTTACCGAGTTCAAATTCTGGGGCCGAGAGAAGTGGCCTACCTGAGTAACGCTACGGAGGAAGACTGCGCGCGCAGGATAGCCAGAATTGTGACTTTGGAACCCCCCGTCCTTGTCTTGGCCGATGGGCAGGTGGCCCCTGAGGCCCTGCTGTCGATGTGTGAGCGGGCCCAAATTCCCATGTTTTCGACAGAGCACTCCTCGGCATTTGTCATTGATGTGTTGCGCGCTTATTTGTCCAAACACTTTGCTGACCGCATCACCATGCACGGCGTGTTCATGGACATTCTGGGCATGGGAGTGCTCATTACGGGCGAATCCGGTTTGGGCAAGAGCGAGTTGGGGCTTGAGTTGATCTCACGCGGCAACGGCTTGGTGGCCGATGACGCGGTGGATTTGTACCGCATCAATCAGACCACCATTGAGGCCCGATGCCCCGATTTATTGCAAAACTTGCTCGAAGTACGGGGCATTGGTTTGCTGGATATCCGGGCCATTTTTGGTGAAACCGCTGTGCGCCGCAAGATGCGCCTGAAGTTGATTGTTCACTTGGTGCGCCGGGAAACCCTGGAACGTGACTACGAACGCTTGCCATCCGAGCCCTTGGTGCAAGATGTGTTGGGAATTGCGGTCCGCAAGGTGGTGATTCAGGTGGTCGCTGGGCGCAACATCGCTGTATTGGTTGAGGCTGCTGTGCGCAACAGTATTTTGCAGATGCGCGGTATAGACACCTACCAGGAATTCATCGACCGGCAGCGCCGGGCCATGGAGTAGGGCAAACCGGTCAAACCGGATGCGCAGTGCCAAGCCTGGGTCTCAGCGCTGGCGATGGGGACAGGGGTTTTGTACGCAATGGGCGTACAGACTCAAGGCATGGTCGGCAATCACGAAACCTTTTGCCTCGGCCACTGCTTGTTGCCGCAATTCGATCTCCGGGTCATAAAATTCCTCAACTCGACCACAGTCCAGACACACCATGTGGTCATGGTGCTGTCCCTCGTTGAGTTCGTAAACCGACTTGCCACTTTCGAAGTGGTTTCGGCTCAAAATACCGGCCTGCTCAAACTGGGTCAGCACGCGGTACACGGTGGCCAAGCCAATGTCGGTGTGCTCCCGCAGTAAATGACGGAAAACATCTTCTGCAGTCATGTGCCGCTGCGCACCGCTCTGAAAAACTTCCAAAATTTTCAGCCGGGGCAGGGTGGCTTTAAGACCGTTGCTTTTCAGTTCATTGATTTGGGTCATGGTCAAGGGTGTGTGGGTCAGCAAACCAAAGCAGTTACAAAGCTACCGCTACAATGGCCCGATCATATCGGCCAGCCCTCAACCATGACAGCTTCCTTGACTTTTCCTTTGATTGGCATCCGCCTGGCATTGCTCATTTTTTGTGCAAGTTTGGTGGGTTGCGGAAGCATGGGCAGCAGCATTTCCCGCGACACCTTGAAAGTTTATGTGCCTGAGGTGGTGCAAGGCAACTTTGTCTCTAAAGAGCAGCGCCAGGCGCTGACCCTTGGCATGTCCCGTGCGCAGGTTCGGGACATTTTGGGCACACCCTTGGTCACCAGCCTGTTTCGCGCTGACCGTTGGGATTACGCCTTCAGCATTCGGCGTCAGGGCATACCGTCCCAAAATTTTCAACTCACACTCTTTTTTAAGGGCGAACTGCTGGAGTCCATAGAGGGGGGCGATCTGCCCAGTGAGTCCGAATTTGTCGATCGTCTTGCCGTGGGCAAAAAAACGCTGAATACCCCCAACCTGCAAGCCAGCGAAGAAGAACTGAAGAAATTCCCGGCGCAAAAGTCGCAGGCAGATGCCCCGCGCAAAGCGCCCTTGCCTGCCAGTTACCCCCCTTTGGAGCCCGCGCCACGCTGAGCGTGGCTTGTGCGGGTCAAGCCAGCGTCGGGTGGCTGCATCCCTTCATTTTTAAATGACATGACTCAATTGACCAATTTGCCGATCGCTGTTGCTGGAGCCTCCGGGCGCATGGGGCACATGCTCATCGAGGCCATCATGGCCTCTGGCGACTGCCGACTGATGGGGGCGCTGGACATCGAGGCCAGTCCAGCTCAGGGGCAAGATGCAGCGGCGGCACTGGGAAAAACCAGTGGCGTTCTGGTCAGCGCCGACTTGCACGCAGGCTTGAAAAACGCAGGTTTCTTGATTGATTTCACCCGCCCTGAGGGCACATTGGCCCATTTGAAGGTTTGCCGCACGTTGGGGGTCAAAGCCGTGATTGGAACCACGGGCTTCACCGAAGATCAAAAAGCCGAAATCGCCGAAATCGCCAAAGACATCGCCATTGTCATGGCCCCCAACATGAGCGTTGGGGTCAATGTCACGCTCAAACTTTTGCAAATGGCGGCGCAAGCCTTGTCAACAGGCTACGACATCGAAATCATTGAAGCGCACCACCGTCACAAAGTAGACGCGCCCTCTGGCACGGCCCTCAAGATGGGTGAGGTGATTGCCGAGGCCATGGGCCGCGATCTGAAAGATTGCGCGGTCTATGAGCGCTACGGACACACCGGAGAGCGCGACCCCTCCAGCATCGGTTTTGCCACCATTCGGGGCGGCGATATCGTGGGCGACCACACCGTGTTGTTTGCCGGCATTGGCGAGCGCATCGAGGTGACCCACAAATCCTCCAGCCGAGCCACTTACGCTCAAGGCAGCCTTCGGGCGGTGCGTTACTTGGCCACCCAAAAGTCGGGTTTGTTTGACATGTTTGACGTCTTGAATCTGCGCTGACCGTCTGCCCAGTCGCGCTAAAGCTCCAGCCCCAGCCCAAGCCGCCCATGAGCCTCAACGACTTTTTGCTGCACAGCGACCTTTTCAGCCGGTTTTTGGCCCTGGTCTTGTTGGCACTGTCGGTGGGCAGTTGGGTGGTCATGGTCTGGAAATGGCGCTTGCTGACGCGGGCCGGGCTCGATGTGCGGCGCAGCATTGCTGCTTTTTGGCAAGCTTCGGCCTTCGACGACGGTCGGCTGCGGGTGCTTCAATTTGACCGTGACGCCTGCATTGGCCCCATGCTGGAAGCCACTTTGCTCCCCATGGGCGGTACTTTGGCCTCGGCCGGAGACCGTCACCTGCAACTCACCCGTGTTTTGCGCGATGCCTTGGTTGGCGTGGTGCGGCGGCTGCAATGGGGGCAGGTGTGGCTTGCAACGGCTGGCTCCATCTCGCCATTTGTGGGTCTTTTGGGCACGGTTTGGGGCATCTTCAACGCGTTGACCGGCATGGCAGAGGCTGGGCAATTGACCATCGACAAGGTGGCAGGCCCGGTGGGCGAAGCCTTGATCATGACCGCAGCCGGCTTGGCGGTGGCCATCCCGGCGGTGCTGGGTTACAACATTCTGGGGCGAAAAGTGAACCAGATTGAGGCCGAACTGGAAGGTTTTGCCCACGATTTACGTGGCTTGCTGGCCGACCCCAAGGACTGAGCCATGCCCTTTGGTCGTCTGGAACCCCGCAAACCCGATGCGCCCATGAGCGAAATCAACGTCACCCCCATGGTGGACGTGATGCTGGTGCTGCTTGTTATTTTCATCCTGACGGCCCCCTTGTTGACCAGCGCCATTCGGCTCGATCTGCCGCAGGCCGAAGGGGCCGATGCAGGAACATCGCCGCAAGCAGTGTCTTTGGTGGTAGATGCGCAGGGCGTTGTTTATTGGAACGATCAGCCCATTGCCCCCGAAGCGCTGCGTTTGCGCTTGGCAGAGGCCGCGAAACGCAACCCCAACACCGAGTTGGAGCTGCGTGCCGACACATCCGTGCCCTATGGCCGGGTGGTCGAAACCATGGGGCTGGCCCAAAAGGCGGGGCTGTCGCGCATCGGTTTTGTGGCCCAAACCCCGTCGGCCACCCCGCGCTGAGTCGGCGGCGGGCCCGCCTAATGGCCCTAAAACCCGCCAGCTTTGGCCTCTTGGCCCCCTCTACAATGGGGCCCTATGCAAGACAAGTACAACCACCTCGAAGTCGAACCCGCAGCGCAATCCCGCTGGACTGCACGAGATGCCTACCGGGTCACCGAAGACGCCAGCAAAAAGAAGTTTTACGCCTGTTCCATGCTGCCCTACCCCAGCGGCAAGCTGCACATGGGCCATGTGCGCAACTACACCATCAACGACATGCTGACCCGCAGCCTGCGCATGAAGGGCTTCAATGTCCTGATGCCCATGGGCTGGGATGCGTTTGGCTTGCCCGCCGAAAATGCGGCCCTGAAAAACGGTGTGCCCCCCGCCAAGTGGACCTACGAAAACATCGCTTACATGAAAAAGCAGATGCAGGCGATGGGTTTGGCCATCGACTGGTCGCGTGAAATCGCCACCTGTGACCCCACTTATTACAAGTGGAACCAGTGGCTGTTTATCAAAATGCTCGAAAAAGGCATTGCCTACCGCAAGACCCAAGTGGTCAACTGGGACCCGGTGGACCAAACCGTGCTGGCCAATGAGCAGGTGATTGACGGCAAAGGCTGGCGCACGGGTGCAGCGGTCGAAAAGCGTGAAATTCCAGGTTATTACCTGAACATCACGGCTTATGCCCAAGAGCTGCTCGACCATGTGCAGATCGGCAACGACAAGGCCACGCTGAACGGTTGGCCCGACAAAGTGCGCCTGATGCAGGAAAACTGGATCGGCAAGTCGGAAGGCGTGCGCTTTGCGTTCCCGCACGACATTCGGGATGCCTCCGGCTTGTTGATCGGCGAGGGCAAGATGTACGTCTTCACTACCCGTGCCGACACCATCATGGGCGTGACTTTTTGCGCGGTGGCCGCAGAACACCCGCTGGCGCTGCATGCGGCAGCCAGCAGCCCGGCGTTGACCGCGTTCCTAGAAGAATGCAAGTCCGGTGGCACCACCGAGGCCGAGCTGGCCACACAAGAAAAGAAGGGCATGCGCACTGGCCTGTCCGTGACGCATCCTTTGACTGGCGCGCAAGTCGAGGTTTGGGTGGGCAATTACGTGCTCATGAGCTACGGCGACGGGGCCGTGATGGGCGTGCCCGCGCACGACGAGCGTGATTTCGCCTTTGCGCTCAAGTACGCGCTGCCGATCAAACAAGTCGTTGCGCAACGTGGGGCCTCTGAGGTCTTCGATGCGACCGCATGGTCCGAGTGGTATGCCACCAAAGACGGTGTGTGTGTCAACTCCGGTGAACTCGATGGCCTGACCCAAAAAGCCGCTGTGAACAAAGTGGCCGAATTGCTGACTGCAAAAGGCCTGGGCGAGAAGAAAACCACTTGGCGTTTGCGCGACTGGGGCGTGAGCCGTCAGCGCTACTGGGGCACGCCGATCCCAATCATTCATTGCGCAGAGCACGGCGCGGTGCCGGTGCCCGAGAAAGACCTGCCCGTGGTGCTGCCCTCGGACTGCATCCCGGACGGATCGGGCAACCCGCTGCACAAGCACGAAGGCTTTCATGCCGGGGTGACCTGCCCGGTGTGTGGCCAACCTGCTCGGCGCGAAACCGACACGATGGACACCTTTGTCGATTCGTCCTGGTATTTCATGCGCTATTGCGACCCGACCAACACCGAAGCCATGGTGGCCGACGGGGCCGAGTACTGGATGCGGGATCAGCACAAAGCCACAGGTGGCAGCGGCATGGACCAATACATTGGCGGCATCGAGCACGCCATCCTGCACCTGCTGTACGCCCGGTTCTGGACCAAGGTCATGCGCGATTTGGGCTTGGTCAAGGTGGATGAGCCTTTCAGCAAGTTGCTCACCCAAGGCATGGTGCTGAACCACATTTATTCGCGCCGAACCGCCAAGGGCGGTAAAGACTATTTTTGGCCGCACGATGTCGAGCATGTGCTGGACGAGACCGGTAAAGTGGTGGGGGCCAAGCTAAAGAACGAAGCCGACAGTGGCGATGGCAAATTGCCCGTGGGCACCGCCATCGATTACGAGGGCGTGGGCACCATGTCCAAGTCCAAGAACAACGGGGTCGATCCGCAGGACCTGATTGAAAAGTACGGTGCCGACACCGCTCGCCTGTACACCATGTTCACCGCGCCCCCCGAGGTCACGCTGGAGTGGAACGACTCCGCCGTGGAAGGCAGTTACCGGTTTTTGCGCCGTGTTTGGAACTTTGCGTTTAAACACCACGAGCTGCTGCGCTCGGCCACCGCCCAAGACCTGAGCCAAGCCCCCTTGGGCGATTCAGCCAAAGCCTTGCGCCGTGAGATGCACCTGGTGCTCAAGCAAGTGGGTTACGACTACGAACGCATGCAATACAACACCGTGGTGTCGGGTTGCATGAAGCTGCTGAATGCGTTGGAAGACTTCAAGCCCGCTGGCCAAAGTGAGCTCAAGGATGGCGATACCGCCGTGTTGTGCGAAGGCGTCTCGATTTTGATGCGCATGCTTTACCCCGCGTGCCCGCACATCACCGACGAGGTCTGGACGGCTTTGGGCTATGCCAAAGCAGCCGGCGAATTGTTGGACGCGCACTGGCCCGAGGTGGACGAATCCGCTTTGGTGCGTGACCAAATCGAGCTGATGTTGCAAATCAACGGCAAGTTGCGCGGGTCAATTTGGGTGCCAGCTGCCGCAGACAAAGCACAGATTGAGCAGATGGCGCTGGCCAGTGAGGTGTTTGTTAAGCAGGCTGCCGGGGCCGCGCCGAAGAAAGTCATTGTGGTGCCGGGCCGCTTGGTCAACGTGGTGGTTTAAGTACACCAGCGCCATGAAACCTTCACGCCGACTCTTTTTGACCGCCCTCAGCCTGGGCGCAGCACCTGCTTGGTTGGCAGGTTGCGGGTTTCAGTTGCGGCAAAACGCGGAGTTTGCGTTCAAAACCTTGTACGCCAACTTCTCCACCACCACCTCTTTCGGCGTGGAGTTGCGGCGCAATTTGTTAGGCACTGGACGCATTGAGCTGGTGACCGATGCCAAGCAAATGCTCAAAGCCGATGCGATTCTCGACATCCTGAGCGAAGAGCGCCAGCAAGTGCCTGTGGGCGTGAGCGCCACCGGGCAGATCCGTGAGCTGCAACTGCGCTTGCGGGTGCGGTTTGCCCTGCGCACCCCGCAAGGCCTGGAGTTGATTGAGCCAGTGGAGTTGTTTCAGCAGCGCGACTTGAGCTTCAATGAAACTGCCGCACTGTCCAAGGAAATCGAGCAAGGCATTTTGTACCGAGACATGCAGACCGACATCGTGCAGCAAATCATGCGCCGCCTGTCGGCCGTCAAGCCACGCAGCCTGCCCTCGAAAGCGGTGCAAGCCGAGCCTCAAGCTTCTACACCCGCTGCGGCCAAGCCTTGATGGCCACGCACTGATGCCTAGGTACTGAACCCCAAGTACTGAACCACAAAATGCAACTCGCACTTCCACAATTGGCCGCTCAGCTGCAAAAAGGCTTGCGCAGCTTGTACGTTTTGCACGGGGACGAACCCCTGATGTTGCAAGAGGCTGCCGATGCCATTCGGGCCACGGCCAGGGCCCAGGGCTACACCGAGCGCAGTGTGCACACCGTGGCGGGCGCGCATTTTGACTGGAGCGAGGTGCTGGCCGCAGGCGGATCGCTCAGTTTGTTTGCCGACAAGCAAATCCTAGAGGTGCGAGTGCCCTCGGGCAAACCGGGCAAGGACGGCAGCGTGGCCTTGCAGCAATTGGCCGCCGCAGCCCAGGGCAACGACAGCACGCTCACCCTGGTGTTATTGCCCCGCTTGGATGCTGCCACGCGCAAAGGGGCTTGGTTTGGGGCCCTTGAAAACTCGGGCATCTCCATTCAGATTGACCCGGTTGAACGCAACGCATTGCCCCAATGGATTGCGCAGCGCTTGCAGCATCAAGGCCAACGCGTGATGGCGGGCGAAGAAGGGCAAAGAACCCTGCAATTTTTTGCCGACCGTGTGGAGGGCAATTTGTTGGCTGCACACCAAGAAATTCAGAAACTGGGCTTGCTTCACCCCCAAGGAGAGCTCAGTCAGGAACAGGTGGAGTCGGCTGTGGTCAATGTGGCCCGTTACGACGTGTTCAAACTTTCCGAATCGGTGTTGTCGGGCCAAGTGGCCCGGGTGCAACGCATGCTGGACGGTTTACAGGCCGAGGGAGAGGCCGCCGTGTTGGTGCACTACACCCTGTCTGAGGACATTCGGGCCCTTAAGCGTGTGAAAGATGCCATTGCCGGAGGCAAACCCATGCCGATGGCCTTGCGGGAACAGCGCGTGTGGGGTCCGCGTGAACGCTTGTTTGAACGCGTGCTGCCCCGCATGACCGAAACCCGTCTGAATGGTTTGCTGCAAGCGGCGCACCAGGTGGACGGCATCGTCAAAGGCCTGAAAGTAGCCGACTGGCCCACCGACCCTTGGCAGGCGCTGCAACGTCTGGCGGTTCGGTTTTCGCGTTTTTGCATGGTGCGCTGAAACACTTACCGAACCACGCCCGAACCACGCCGTCACCGTATCCGTCACCTTTTCCTTCACCTATGAAGCATTTCTCCGGTCATACCCGGTTGGGTTTTGTCATACCCGGCCCTTCTGTCATGCCCGGCTCGACCGGGTATCCATGAACCCGCATTTCCGGGCCGCAAACATGGACCCCCGATCAGGTCGGGGGTGACAGAAGATTTCAAAGCTTTCGACCATCGTTGGAGGTGACAGAAGATTTCAAAGTCTCCAATCAGCGTTGGGTGCCAGAAGCTTTCAAAGCTGTAGATCTGCGTAGGGGGACTAAAAACTCGCCCTCCTTATCTGCGAAAATGTTGTGATGACTGAATTGAACACCGCTGAACACGTCCAAGCTTTGGGTCAGCAGGCCAAAAAAGCTTCTGTTTTGATGGCCAAAGCCTCTGCCGCTGTCAAAAACAAAGCCCTGCGCCACTTGGCCGACTTGCTGCGCGAAAACACCCAGGCTTTGCAAGAAGACAACGCCCGCGACTTGGCGCGTGCCCGTGCTGCCGGTCTGGCAGAACCCATGGTGGACCGCCTGAAGCTCACGCCCCAAGTTTTGGAAACTTGTGCTCAGGGGTGCGAGCAATTGGCTGCCATGCCCGATGTCATCGGCGAGATCGTGGGCATGAAACAAGTGCCCAGCGGCATTCGTGTGGGCCAGATGCGGGTGCCGATTGGTGTGTTTGGCATGATTTTCGAAAGCCGACCCAACGTCACCATCGAGGCGTCCAGCCTGTCCATCAAAAGTGGCAACGCCTGCATTTTGCGGGGTGGCTCCGAGGCCATTGACTCCAACAAAGCTTTGGCCCAATTGGTGCAGCAAGCCTTGGCCGACAGCGGTTTGCCCACCGAGGCCGTGCAACTGGTGCAAACCACTGACCGCGCCGCTGTGGGCCAGTTGATCACCATGCCTGAATACGTCGATGTGATCATTCCCCGGGGCGGTAAGGGCCTGATTGAGCGCATCAGCGCTGAAGCCAAGGTGCCGGTTATCAAGCACTTGGACGGCAATTGCCACACTTATGTGGACGACCCTTGCGACATCGAGATGGCGGTCAAAGTGGCCGACAACGCCAAAACCCAAAAATACAGCCCTTGCAATGCCAGCGAAAGTTTGCTGGTGGCGCGGGGTGTGGCCAGTGAGTTTTTGCCCAAAATCGGCGCCATTTATACCGCCAAAGGGGTCGAAATGCGATGCTGCCCCAGGTCCAAGACGATTTTGAGCCAGCTCAAAGGGGCGGATTTAAAAGACGCTACCGAGCAAGATTGGTTCGAGGAATACCTGGCCCCCATCATCAGCATCAAGGTGGTGGAAGGCTTGGACGAAGCCATTGCCCACATCAACCACTATGGCAGTCACCACACCGAGGCCATCTTGACGCGTGACCACATGCACGCCCAGCGGTTTTTGCGCGAAGTGGACTCGTCCAGCGTGATGGTCAACACCAGCACCCGTTTTGCCGATGGTTTTGAGTACGGCTTGGGTGCCGAAATCGGGATTTCAACCGATAAATTCCATGCCCGTGGCCCGGTGGGTATCGAAGGCTTGACCTCGCTCAAGTACGTGGTGCTGGGGGACGGTGAAGTCCGTACCTGACCGGTGAGCCCTTTGTGGCCTGCCGGCCAAGCCCTTGGCTTCTGTCCGGGAGGCGCTTGCAATGCCCGCAATCGCTCCCATATGATCGTTTTGTTAACTCACTCTTTCGCCCCATAAAGGTCGCCCATGGTTCCCCATCTTGTTACCGCCCTGACCGGCCCCATCAATGAACTGGAGCAGCGCATTCTGGACTCGATGCCTGCCATTGAGCGCTGGTTCCGCCTGGAGTGGATGGAGCACACGCCGCCTTTTTATACCTCGGTCGACATCCGCAACGCAGGTTTCAAGTTGGCCCCGGTGGACACCAACCTGTACCCCGGTGGCTGGAACAACCTGACCCCCGAAATGCTGCCTTTGGCAGTGCAAGCAGCCCAGGCGGCCATCGAAAAGATCTGCCCCGAGGCCAAAAACCTCCTCATCATTCCGGAAAACCACACCCGCAACACCTTCTATCTGTCGAACGTGTCGCAATTGCAGCGCATTTTTCACATGGCTGGCCTGAACGTACGCATTGGCTCGATCAACCCCGAGATCAAGGAGGTCACCACCATTGAGCTGCCCAACGGCGAAAACATCACCTTGGAGCCAGTGTTGCGCAGTCAACATCGTTTGGGCCTGAAAGACTTTGACCCCTGCACCATTTTGCTCAACAACGACTTGTCGGCAGGTGCCCCCGGCATTTTGGAAGACCTGCACGAGCAATACCTGTTGCCGCCCTTGCATGCCGGTTGGAGCGTGCGCCGCAAAACCAAGCATTTCCAGAGCTACGAAGAAGTGGCCAAACGTTTTGGCAAGTTGCTGGGCATAGACCCGTGGCTCATCAACCCCATGTTCAGCCAGTGTGGCGATGTCAATTTTGCCGAAGGCACGGGCATGGAATGTTTGCGCAGCAACGTGGATGCACTGCTGACCAAAATCAAGCGCAAATACAAGGAATACGGCATCAACGAAAAGCCGTTTGTTGTGGTCAAGGCCGACAACGGCACCTATGGCATGGGCATCATGACGGTGCGCGATGTGGCCGATTTGGACCAACTCAACCGCAAAACCCGCAACAAAATGAATGTGATCAAAGACGGCCAGACCGTCAACGACGTCATCATTCAAGAGGGCGTGCTGACCAACGAACGCATCAACGACGCCGTGGCCGAGCCCGTGGTTTACATGATGGACCGCTATGTGGTGGGCGGGTTTTACCGCGTGCATGCCGATCGGGGCGTGGACGAAAACCTGAACGCTCCGGGGGCCAGTTTTGTGCCCTTGGCCTTTGCCGACACCCCGCATTTGCCACAGCCAGGCGTCAAACCCGGTGCCAGTGTGCCCAATCGCTTCTATATGTATGGCGTGATTGGCCGTTTGGCCATGCTGGCGGCCAGTTATGAACTGGAAGCCACCGATCCTGAGGCCGAGGCTTATGAGTGATTTTTTACAAATTTGAAGTTAATACAGCTTAAAGTCTATTTTTTGTTGACTCAGACGGTATTGTGGTTATTAAAACCATCAAGAGTTGTTGCACTGCAACATTTTTGACGCACTGCCCATGACAGTCTGTCCGGTAAGGGCGCAAAATAGCGCCCATCTCAGTCATCAAGCCTGACTCCGGTCAGGCTGTTTTTTGTGTCTTCATCCAAATCCTCTCTCGCCGCCCTGACGCTGGGCGCTATCGGTGTGGTTTACGGCGACATCGGCACCAGTGTCTTGTATGCCTTGAAAGAGGTCTTTGGCTCCGGCCATGTGCCCTTCACGCCGCAAAATGTCTTCGGCATCCTGTCCATCTTCTTTTGGACCCTGACCACCATCGTGTCGGTCAAATACGTGGTGCTGGTGCTGCGGGCCGATAACCATGGTGAAGGCGGTTTGGTGGCCATGTTGGCGCTGGCATCGCAATCGGTGAAAGACCGGCCACAGTTGCGCAAAGTCTTGTTGGTCGTGGGTATCTTTGGCACTTGCCTGTTTTATGGCGATGGCGTCATCACCCCAGCCATCTCGGTGCTGTCAGCGGTGGAGGGCTTGGAAGTCATCTCACCTAATTTCAAAAAATGGGTGATTCCCCTCACCTTGGTGATTTTGTTCGTGCTTTTTTGGGTTCAAAAGCGCGGCACGGCGGGCATTGGTAAATTCTTTGGCCCCATCACGCTGGTCTGGTTTGTCACGATTGCCGTGATGGGTATCTCGCACATCGTGCAGCAACCTGAAATTCTGTTCGCCATCAGCCCCCACTATGCCCTGAGCTTCATGTGGAACGAACCGGGCACCACCTTCATCATTCTGGGGGCTGTGGTGCTGTGTGTGACCGGGGGCGAAGCGCTTTACGCCGACATGGGTCACTTTGGCAAAAAGCCGATTCGCCTGGCCTGGTTCAGTGTGGTCATGCCCTGCCTCACGCTGAACTATTTCGGCCAAGGGGCGCTGTTGCTGTCTCAACCTGAAGCGGTCAAAAATCCCTTTTATCTGATGGCCCCCGATTGGGCCTTGTTGCCCTTGGTAGGTTTGGCCACCATGGCCACGGTGATCGCCTCACAAGCCTTGATTTCGGGGGCCTTCAGTGTCACCAAGCAAGTGATTCAGTTGGGTTATTTGCCGCGCCTGCAGGTACAACACACCAGTGAAACCGACACGGGCCAGATTTACATGCCTTTTGTGAACTGGGGGCTGTTTGTGGCCATCGTTTTGGCGGTGGTGATGTTCAAGTCTTCCAGCAACTTGGCGGCGGCCTACGGCATTGCGGTTTGCACCGACATGCTGATCACCACGGTGCTGACTTTCTTCGTGATCCGTTACGCCTGGAAACTGCCGCTGGCCTTGTGCATCGGGGCCACTGGTTTCTTCTTTGTGGTAGATCTGGCGTTCTGGGCCTCTAACATGCTCAAGCTGTTCGATGGGGGCTGGTTCCCACTGCTGATTGGCGCGGCCGTGTTCACCCTGATGCTGACTTGGCACGATGGCAGGCGCTTGCTGAACGACTCCTTGCGCTCGGATTCTCTCAAGCTGTCTGATTTTCTGGAGGCGGTGTTCATCGCCCCGCCCACTCGGGTAGAGGGAACAGCGGTCTTCCTCACGGCCGAAACAGGGGCCGTGCCCAACGCCTTGCTGCACAACCTCAAGCACAACAAGGTCTTGCACCTGCACAACTTGTTTGTCACCGTGCGCAGCCACGAGATACCGCGCATGGCAGCGGGGCAACGACTGGAAGTGACGCCGCTGGGCCATGATTGCTGGGAAGTCATCGTCAATTACGGCTTCAAGGACAACCCCGATTTGCCCTCGGCGCTGGCCAGTATTCAGGGCGAAGGCTTCAAACTCGACCCGATGATGACCAGTTACTTCCTGTCCCGTGACATCGTCATCCCCACCATTGGCGGGGGCATGGCCACATGGCGCGAAAAACTCTTCGCCCAAATGCACCACAACGCCAGCGCAGCCGCCGAGTTTTTGAACCTGCCCACCAACGCCGTGGTCGAGCTGGGCTCCAAAATCGAAATCTGACTGGTCCGGGGAAAAGGGAAACCGTTAACGATGCGATCCCATGGCTTCGCCCATGCAAATGGGGCGGCCAGGTGACCAGTCGGGGTTGAACTGCATGACGCCTTTGGGGAACAGCATCACCACGGTGGAGCCCAGCAAGAAGCGGCCCATTTCCTCGCCTTGGGCCAGGGTGATGGTGCCCATTTCGTAGGTCCATTCGCGCACTGTGCCGGGCCGTGGCGGGTTGACCACACCATGCCACACCGTGGCCATGCTGCCCACAATGGTGGCCCCCACCAAGACCATCACAAAGGGGCCGCTTGCACCCTCAAACACGCAAACCACGCGTTCGTTACGCGCAAACAGACCAGGCACACCCCTTGCGGTGGTTGGGTTGACCGAAAACAGCTCGCCCGGCACATGAATCATGCGCGTCAGGCGGCCTGCGCAAGGCATGTGAATGCGGTGGTAATCGCGCGGGCTCAGGTAAAGCGTGGCAAATTCACCCGCTTGAAATTGTGCTGCCAAAGCGGCATCGCCTCCCACCAAGGCGCGCGTGCTGTAACTGTGGCCCTTGGCCTGAAACACCTGATCCCCATCGATTGGGCCGCATTGGCTGATGGCACCGTCCACCGGGCTGACCCAAGCGGCAGCGGCCAATGGGCGGGCATCTGGGCGTAAAGGGCGGGTAAAAAATTCGTTGAAACTTTTGTAGCTGGCAGTGTCCGGGTTGGCCGCTTCGGCCATGTTCACGTTGTAGCGCTGCACAAACCAGTTGATGATGCCGGTGGTGGCCGAGCCCCATTGGCTACCCGCCACCCAGCCTGCAAAGGTGGTCAATGCTTGCTTGGGAATCAGGTATTGCGGCAAGACCGCGAGGCGGTCAGAGAAAGAGCTGGACATGGGCAAGGCCGCAAACGCGGATCAGGAGAAGGCCTGATTTTATCGGGCGGTGGTAATTGTCACTGCTTCTTGTTGGAAACACATTTGCCATCAGTTGTAAGATTTATGCTGAAAGGTTCCCGATAAACAATGCAAACGCCAGTTGGAAATAAAACTTGGCTGGAGTCGACAATATCAACGCGTTTTACTTCTGAACCTATTTCCAAAAAATAAACTTTTCTATAGATGGTTGCAGGAGCAGTGTTTGTAATTCCGCCCAAGACACCACCAAGCAAGCCAGCTTGCAACTGTCCAAGAGCGCTGTAGTTAAAAATATTTCGTGAATCAATATAAGCAGACTGCCCAACGAGTGCGCCCAGTTGAGAGCCTACATTACTTCCGGTCCGCGATTCGTTGATGAGCTGTGCGCTCAGAACACGTCCATACACGTTTACAGATTCTTCCCATTTTTTGTATCTGTCAGCCCAATATTGCGCTATCTCTGCTTCAGGAAGCTTCGCAATGCGAGCTTTTTCGGCGATCTCTTTCTGGTGTGCAGCAAGCTCAGCATCGAATTCGCTGGCGAAATTAAGTTCTGCAATTTCGATCAAGTTGGGTCCAGCGTGAGAACGAAAGAACTCGAGTCTTTTGAGTTCAATTCTGAAGCTTTCTTGTTTTCCATATCTGAGCGATGACTCCTTCAATGCGTCCCTTGAAAAAGTATTTGCACCAGCTTGAGCGATCTCAGGCCGCGATCTCAATAAATCGCTAACAACGGAGTTATCTTTTGTAGAAGGATTCTCAAAGAAACGGTATGCAGCTTCGAAATTTCCATCGTTCAAATTTGACACGCCCCGGTCAAAATTTGAGATAGTTGGTGCTGAAACGCAAGCGCTCAACATGAATACCAACATAAGTGGTGTCAAAAGCTGTAATTTCATAATTTATATTTGTAGTTTAAGACGTGTAAATTTTATGACGAACCGTTATTGGTAAGAGGTGGTTTTGAATAGATTTCTGTTGCAAGTTGTTCCAAACGGTCAGATGTGCTTACGAGGCACAATCCGGGCATGAAAAATCCATTGCTTTCAGTTGCAAACTTGGTCAAACACTACGGCGATGCCACGGTGGTCAACGACCTGTCTTTCCACATTGATCCCGGCGAATGCCTGGGCGTGATTGGCCCCAACGGTGCGGGCAAAACCACCACCTTGCGCATGTGTCTGGGTTTGTCTCAACCCGATGGCGGAGATATTCGGTACTTTGACGACCAGCAAATGCCCCGCGACGCGCTGGCCATCAAGTCCCGTTTGGGCGTGGTGGCCCAAATGGACACGCTGGACCCGGATTTTTCGGCCGAAGAAAACCTGTTGGTGTTTGGCCGTTACTTTGGCCTGCCCGATGCCACCATCCGTGAGCGCATTCCCAAATTATTGGAGTTCGGGGCCCTGAGCCATAAGGCCCAATCCAAACCCGGCGAGTTGTCCGGCGGCATGAAGCGTCGCCTCAGCCTGGCCCGCGCGCTTATCAACAACCCGCAGTTGCTCATGCTGGACGAGCCCACCACGGGGCTGGACCCGCAAGCCCGGCACCTCATGTGGGAGCGTCTGCAGGTCTTGCTGCAAGAGGGCAAATCCATCCTGCTGACCACCCATTTCATGGACGAGGCAGAACGCTTGTGCTCCCGCTTGCTGGTGCTGGACCAAGGTCGCAAGATTGCCGAGGGCAAGCCACGCGACCTGATTGCTGAACACCTGGAGCCCGAAGTGGTCGAGGTGTTTGGTCAAGGTGCGGTGGCGCTGGCCCAAGAGCCCGGCCTGAAGGCGCTGGCCGGACGGGTCGAGGTCAGCGGCGAAACCGTTTTCTTTTATACCCACGACAGCCGGGCGCTGATGCACGCACTGGAGGCTTGGCCTTCATTGCGCACCTTGCACCGCCCCAGCAACCTGGAAGATTTGTTTTTGAAATTGACCGGACGCCAGATCCGCGAAGAAGGCTGAAGGGAAAAGAACATGAGTCAAATTCAAAACAACATTTGGGCAGCGCCCCGCTTGTCCATGCGCTGGTGGCCGGTTTTTCAACGCAACTGGCTGGTCTGGAAAAAGCTGGCTATTCCCAGTTTGGTTGGCAACATCGCCGAGCCGCTCATGTGGTTGGTGGCCTTTGGTTACGGCCTGGGTTCTCTGGTTGGGCAGATCGAAATGGGGGGCGAAAAAGTCCCCTATATCCTGTACTTGGCCAGCGGCAGCATTTGCATGAGCGCCATGAACGCCGCCACCTTCGAGGCGCTTTACTCAGCGTTTTCACGCATGCATGTACAAAAAACCTGGGACGGCATCATGAACGCCCCGGTGCGCCTAGACGATGTGGTGCTGGCCGAAATGCTCTGGGCCGCGTTCAAGGCGCTGTTCACGGTGACCGCTATTTTGGGGGTCATGCTGGCGCTGGGCATCAGCCACAGCTGGAAGCTGCTGGTCGCCTGGCCCGTGCTGCTGGGGGTGGGCATCACTTTCAGTTGCATGGCGCTGATTTTCAATGCGCTGGCCAAGGGCTACGACTTTTTTACGTATTATTTCACGCTGTTCCTCACGCCCATGATGTTCCTCTCGGGCATCTTTTTTCCGCGTGAACAATTGCCTGATTTTGTGCGCGTGGTGGCCGATTGGTTGCCCTTGTCGGTTGCGGTTGATTTGGTTCGCCCCATGTTCCTTGACCGCTGGCCAGACCAACCGCTGCAGCTTGTGCTGGTGCTGGCCGTGTTTGCGGGTGTGTCTTTTTGGGTCGCGCTGGCGCTGACACGCAAGCGGTTTAGGAGCTGAGGAGCTGATCTAAGCCCGTAGGTAGGCTGCAGCCAATCGTTCCAAGGTCAACAAGGTTTTGGGATTGTTGCCTTCAATGTCGTGCGAAGAAACCGCAGCAATAAAGCGCTGCAAATCGCTGGCAATCCTGTCGGGTACGGCAATGGTCTGGGCTGGACTCAGTAAACCCACCAGCAACAAGATGTCTTTCAAGTGTTTGGAGATACTTTTAGAGTCAACCTGCTCGCCAGTGGCTTTTTGAGCTGTCAGGCTCAGCCATGCCATCGCTTTGAGTGGGATCAGCCGATCTTCACCCACCCAAGGCAAACCATTGAAATTGCGACGTCCAGCCAGCAAGAAGTCGTAGTAAACCTCATCCAGCAAAATGGCAGACAAACTGGTCACCATCCCATCCATGGGAATAGGCGTTAACTTGCTGCTGGGTGCCAGTTGAAAGCCTATGGGTGCGCGAGCAAACAATTCCACCATGAAAGGAAAGTCTGCTTCTTTGGGTTTGGCAAAGCGATACAGCTTGGGCTTTTTGGGGGCATCTGATTGGCAAATCTCGTAACCGCCAGCTTCTACAAATTCCCAAAATCGTTTCCCGAACTCGGCGGTGAGTGCTTCAAGATGCAGGACCACATCCAGATCTTTTGTGCGTCTGAAGTCTTGCCCCGCTTGCGCCATGGCGATCGAGGCTGCCGTTCCGCCGATCAAGACGAATTGATCTGCGTAAGCTTCAAACCACGCCCGAAATCGCTCCAGTCCAATCACCACTGAATCTGCTCCAGCAATTCACTCAGAGCCATTTGAACGCGATCATCTGAGTGGTCTTTCAAGCTCAGCCACAAAGACAAGGGATCAACGGTTTGGGTGTCGGCTTTCAGGGCAGGGCTGTAAGTCCAAACCTCCAGTTGGCAGGCCCCAGTCTCGGGTCCCGGCACTTCTTGGACACCTTGTTCGGCCGCTTGCTGCCACTGCTGGGCTGTCATCGCGACAATAGGCTCACGCGGATGGGCCAGCATTGTTTGCTCTGACAAGCCAGACAGCCCAGCAAGGCGAACATCGGAAGACGCTAGCAAGGGCAGGCCGCGAACCCATAAGCTGCGTTTGACGGGAGAACGGAGCAAGGGCAGGGACTGTTGCCAAATTGCTTGACGTGTTTGCGCCATGCGCAGGCCTTTGCTGCGCCCGGCGGTCATGGGCTCAGCCAAACCCGCTTGTACCAGTTCCCGTATGGCTCTCGAGGTCGTCATGGGTGTGTAACCCAATGCCGAAACATCTGCAGCCGGAAACCATTCCACCTGTGCCTGGCTGTTGATCAAATGCCTTATTAAAAGTGCCTGTGTCGATGGACTGAAACGCTCTCTGGGTTGGGGACTGCTCTGACGAAAATGTTCTCGTAAATCGATGCCCAGTTCAGGCAAGTACATTTGGTTGCCCGGGACGATGAAGGGGACCTTTTGTTCAATCAAGTTTCGCCGTTCATAGGAGGCCAATGTTGGTAGACAGTAAACGACAGGCAATCCCAGGGCCTCGGCGATGCGCGTCATTTGCAAGCGAACATCCCGCAGCGGTTGCTGAACAGCAGGTTTTTTCATGACCAAAACGATGGGCTGCTCAGCTAATGTCATTTGCCCGTAGGCGAAAGCTTCCTGCAGGTAATAAGGTAGCAAGGCCGCATTTGCACAAGGCTGGACCTCTGACGCGACAGTTCCCAGAGTCTCTTTTAAATAGCGATCGATTTCCTTCGGAAGGGTCATAACATTGACTTTTATAACAATATAAATGCATTTTAACAATATATTTGTTATCGTGCGTAAATTATGTTATTTTGAGGCGTTGCTCTCAATGCTCTGACGCTGAAACTGGCACTGATCTTGTTCCCGCAAACCAGTACCGTTGGTCTGTTTTATTTAACGCTCATTTCCCGCTAAGCAACATGCTAGACACTCAACTTCCCGCCAACCCGTGAACCCACTCAATTTGCTTGGGCAAGCAATGTTGTTCCAAGTCGTAGTGGGCGATGGCAAACGCCCTTGCATGGGCACCTAGCCTTGCACGCTCGCTGGGGTTATTGCACAGGTCAATGATTTGCTGGGCCAAGGCCGAAGCGTCAAAAAAGTCGACCAACCGGCCCGTCTCGCCCTGCGTGATGGCCTCACGTAAAGGGGCCGTGTCGCTGGCGACAATGGCGCAGCCTGCGCTCATGGCTTCCAGCAAACTCCAGCTCAGCACAAAAGGGTAGGTCAGGTAGGCGTGCACGGTGGAGATTTGCAGCACCCTTAAAAAGTCGCTGTAGGGCACGCGGCCCACAAAGTGCACGCGCGAAATGTCAAGTTGGTCACGCACCTCGTTCAGAAAAATATCGCGCCAGGTTTGTGCCTGCCCCTCGGCACTGAGGGGGGCGGCTGCGCCGTAACTGACCTCGTTACCCCCGATCAACACCACATGGGCTTTGGGGCGGGCTCGCAATATGGCGGGCAGCGCCCGCATGAACTGGTGATAGCCGCGGTATGGCTCCAGATTGCGGTTGACGAAGGTGATGACCTCGTCGTTTTGCCCCAGTTGCAGCACGCCCGAAGGGGTTTGCACGCGAATGGTGGCGGAGGCATCGGGTTTGATCTGGTCGGTGCGAATGCCGTCGTGGATGACCGAGATGCGCGAAGCAAAGGGCTCGGGGAACAACGAGGCTTGCCAATGTGTGGGCGACAACCCGGCCTGAGCACGCGGAAAGTGCAACTCGTAATTGGCGTTTTTCATTTGCAAGCGGCAACCACTGCCTTGCTCGGGGGGGCCAAATTCGGGGTCAAACCCCACATCGGCACCTTGGGTTTGGTAGAAAAACTCGCAATAAATGCCCATGCGCGCTCGGGGCCAGACCTGTTGCAAAAACAAACTTTCGCCCCAACCCGGATGGGCCACGATGACATCCGGCGTAAAACCCGCTTGTTGCATTTCCAAAGCGGCACGCCAGGCGGCTTCGCCCCGGATAGTTTTGGTCTCCAATTCGGCCACCCAGCGGTGGGTGCCTGTGCCGGACCGACCATTGACCGGGTAGCGCACCAATTGCACGCCGGGCATGGCCGGGCTGGCGTTGATGTGCATGGCCACCACGCGGTGACCTTGGCGTGCCAGGGCAGGGGCCAAGTGCTTGAACTGGCCCGGAAAGTTTTGGTGGACGAAAAGAATGTTCATTTTGGTGATTATTTAGGCTGAATCATCGCACGCCTGAAGCCGTCAGGATGGTGTGTCCAGGCCCCGTTAAGATAGCCATTGACCCCTTTTAACCCGATTTACGAAAGTTAAGCATGAGCATTCAGACCGTAGGCATCATTGGCGCAGGCACCATGGGCAATGGCATCGCACAGGCGTGCGCGGTGTCGGGCATTCCGGTGGTCATGGTGGATATTTCAGAAGCGGCTGTGGCCAAAGGCATCGCCACGGTGTCGGGTAGTTTGGATCGCTTGGTCAAAAAAGAAAAAATCACCGAAACCGACAAAACCAATGCCTTGGCGCTGATCAAGGGCAGCACCTCTTATGAGGACCTTAAAAACACCCAATTGGTGATTGAGGCCGCTACAGAAAACCAGGACCTCAAGGTCAAGATCCTCAAGCAACTTGATGGCTTGTTGCCTGCCGAGGTCATCATTGCCTCCAACACCTCGTCGATCTCCATCACGCAACTGGCCGCCGCCACGCAGCGCGCCGACCGTTTCATTGGCATGCACTTTTTCAACCCCGTGCCCATGATGGCGCTGGTCGAAATCATCCGTGGCCTGCAAACCAGCGATGCCACGCACGATGCGGTGCACGCTATGGCCACCGCGCTGGGCAAAACCCCGATCACCGTTAAGAACGCCCCCGGCTTTGTGGTCAACCGCATCTTGGTGCCCATGATCAACGAAGCCTTGTTCGTGCTGTCCGAAGGCCTGGCCACCGCCGAAGATATCGATGCTGGCATGAAACTGGGCTGCAACCAACCGATTGGCCCGCTGGCGCTGGCCGACATGATTGGTTTGGACGTGTGCTTGGCCGTGATGGAGGTCTACCTGAAAGAGTTCGGCGACAGCAAATATCGCCCTTGCCCCTTGCTGAAAGAAATGGTGGCCGCAGGCCGCCTGGGACGCAAAACCGGGCAGGGCGTTTACAAATACTGAGCCCAGATCCAAATCGGCAGGGCTGCAAGGCCACAATCAGGGCATGACCGATTCCAACGCCTTGCACCCTTACGCCGAACTCACCCCTGACCGGGTGATGGACGCTTTGACCGATTTGGGCCTGTGGCCCGATGGCCGTTTGCTGGCGCTCAGCTCTTACGAAAACCGCGTTTATCGGGCCCACTTGGACGAACCCGTGCAAGGTGCATCGGCGATGGTGCTCAAGTTTTACCGCCCCGGCCGCTGGAGCCGGGCGCAAATCCAAGAAGAACACGACTTTGCGGCCGAGCTGGTGGCCGCCGAAGTGCCGGTGGTGGCCCCATTGAAGTTTAGCGGTCAAACCTTGCACCAAAGTGCGGGATTCGACTTTTCGGTCAGCCCCTTGCGCGGTGGCCGCCCCCCGGAGCTGGACGATTTTGAGGTGCTGGAATGGATTGGCCGGTTTTTGGCCCGCATCCACACCGTGGGTGCTGCCCAGCCGTTTACCCACCGCCCCACGCTGGATGTGCACACGTTTGCACTGGAGCCTGCCCAGTGGTTGCAAACCCACCAAATGATTCCGTTGGAGGTGGAGCGTGAATGGCGCGATGCTTTGGTCCCCGCGCTGGCCTTGATTCAAGAAGCATTTGCCCACGGCGCGGCTCAGCGCCGCTTGCTGCGCCTGCACGGCGACTGCCACCCCGGCAACATCTTGTGGACACCCACTGAATTGCCCGGTGGCGGCCCCCACTTTGTGGACCTGGACGATGCCCGCATGGGCCCGGCGGTGCAAGACCTGTGGATGCTGCTGTCGGGCGACCGCCGCCAGCGCACGCAACAACTGTCGGCTCTGCTGGACGGGTATGAGCAAGTGCGCGACTTCGACCGCGCCGAGCTGAACCTGATCGAGCCGCTGCGCACCTTGCGGTTGATCCATTACAGTGCCTGGCTGGCGCGGCGCTGGGAAGACCCGATATTCCCCATCAACTTCCCATGGTTCGGCACTCCCGACTATTGGCGCGGCCAAGTGCTCATGCTGGAAGAGCAGGTGGAGCAAATGCAAGAAGCTGGTTTGAGCGTTTAAGCGTTTAAGGGGAATGGGACGGGGTTTATGCGGGCAAATTGAGGGCCCGTGTGCCCGGATTGCTGCAGGCTAAATATGGGGATAAATTCAGTCAAGTCTAAGGAAATTGCCATGCAAGCCCGCGAAAACATTCGATCTGTTTCATACCTCAAAAGCCATGCGGCACAAATTTCTGATGACGTGGCGGCCAATGGGGCACCTTTCATCATCACGCAAAACGGCGAAGCGGCCATGGTGATCGAAGGGGTGCAGCAATATCAAGACAAGGAAGACCTGATCGCCCTGCTCAAACTGCTGGCTTTGGGCGAAAAAGACAGGCAGGCCGGGCTGGGCTTGTCGGTACAAGAGTCTCGCGCCCAACTGACTCGGGTAGACGCAGGTTTGATCACCGGCCCGGGGGTCTCCCTGTTAGGCAACGTTGGCATTACAGACTACAGAACCGTGCTGACCTCGCATCATCGTGTGCTTACCGGCAGCTGAGTGGCAACACCTATGTGTACGCCGTAGCCGGGCAAGTGCAAGATTTTCAAACCCTGTTGCTGTGGCGCTTGTTCAAGCGGTAAGCCTTCAAAACAAACCCACTGGCAGCACTGGCAGACGGTTTAAAAGCCCAGTCAAACCGGGGTCTGACGGGGCTTTTTTTAAGTCATGGATCCCGGATCAAGTCCGGGATGACGGGGCGGGGTCCGGGA
>Ga0255128_1000034_pt1 | contig 45666 bp, 43 predicted proteins | sample Law_Miss_RepC_8d_FD_188562 | JGI IMG/M metagenome (GOLD analysis project Ga0255128, IMG submission 188562) | Freshwater microbial communities from St. Lawrence River, New York, United States - Law_Miss_RepC_8d | ecosystem: Environmental > Aquatic > Freshwater > River | place: USA: New York... | reverse complement strand
GGCGTAGCCGAACCCAAAGTGGCCATTGTGGCGGCGGTAGAGTCGGTTAACCCTGCCATTCCCGCCACACTGGACGCCCAAGAACTGGTGCAGCAATCAAAAAATGGGGCGTGGCCTGGTGCCCTGGTTGAAGGACCTTTTGGCTTTGACAACGCCTTTTCTGCCCAGGCAGCGCGGCTCAAAGGCATGAACAGTCAAGTGGCAGGCGACGCTGATCTGATGTTGATGCCCGACTTGAATGCTGGCAATATGCTGTACAAAAGTTTTGTCTATGTCGGAGGCGGCGAATGCGCTGGGTTGGTGCTGGGTGCTCAAGTGCCCGTGGTGCTGACTTCGCGGGCCGATTCTCTGTTGGCTCGAACTGCTTCTGCCGCACTGGCCACTTTGGCCGGCCGGACCCATTGAATCTAAGGAAACACCGTGTTCAAGTCCCTGTTTTCCGAGCCTGCAAACAAGCCTTTGCAAGACCCGTTGGTGTCGCCTAACCCCACCTCTCAGACCACAGTCAAATGCACCACTTGCTACATGTGTGCTTGCCGTTGCGGTATCAGGGTGCATTTGGTGGAGGGCGCCAAAGGGCCTGAGGTGCGTTACATCGACGGCAATCCTGACCACCCGCTCAATCAGGGCGTGATTTGCGCCAAAGGTTCTGCGGGCATCATGAAGCAGTACTCGCCCGCACGTCTGACCCAACCCTTGCTGCGCAAACCGGGCAGTGAGCGGGGTGCGAATGAGTTTGAGGCCATCTCTTGGGAGCGTGCGTACCAAATTCTGGGCGATCGCTTGACCCACATCCGGGCCACCGACCCCAAGAAGTTTGCACTTTTCACTGGCCGTGACCAAATGCAGGCCCTCACAGGTTTGTTTGCCCGGCAATTCGGTACCCCCAACTACGCTGCCCACGGAGGTTTTTGTTCTGTGAACATGGCTGCGGGCATGATTTACAGCATTGGCGGCAGCTTTTGGGAGTTTGGTGGCCCCGACCTCGAGCGCTCCAAACTGTTTGTGATGCTGGGAACGGCCGAAGACCACCACAGCAACCCGATGAAGACTTCGTTGTCTAAATTCAAGCGTGCGGGTGGCCGGTTTATCTCGATCAACCCGGTGCGTACAGGTTATTCGGCCATTGCCGATGAGTGGATTCCCATCAAGCCTGGCACCGATGGGGCCTTGCTCATGGCCTTGTTGCATGAGTTGATTCGCACCGACACGCTGGACCATGCATTCCTTAAACGTTTCAGCAATGCGCCCCAACTCGTGGTGCTGGACGAAGGGGAACGTGAAGGCTTGTTTGCCTTTGACCCAGACCCCGCCAAAGGCCCCCCCGGAGACGGTCGCAACCCGCACAACAAGCTGGTATTCGACCTGACCAGTGGCCGCGTCTTGAACGCTTATCCTGAGGGCATTGCAGAGGGCTGCGACCCTGCACTCGATGCCCCGCCAGAAGGCTATTACACCTTGGCCGATGGCACCAAGGTGGTTCCCTCATTTGCGCTGCTGCGCCAGCGGGTACTCAGTTGCACACCTGAATGGGCGCAAGCCATCACTGGCATTTCGGCTGAACGCATTCGCTTGTTGGCTCAGGAGCTGGGCCACGCTGCGCTGACGCAGGCTTTTGACATGCCCATTGCCTGGACCGATGCCTGGGGCAAACACCATCCGACCACCCAAGCACGCCCCTTGGCGTTTCATGCCATGCGGGGGCTGGCTGCGCACTCCAATGGCTTTCAGACCGTGCGCTCATTGGCGGTGTTGATGAGTCTGCTGGGCACCATTGATGCGCCCGGTGGTTTCCGTCACAAAGCACCCTATCCGCGTCATATTGTGCCCAATTACCGGGCTTTTAATGACCCCGAAATGGTCAAGCCCAATACACCGCTCAATGCCGCACCGCTCGGGTTCCCGGCGCATCCGGACGAGTTGGCCATCAACCCCGATGGCTCACCGCTGCGCATTGACCATGCGTTTTCATGGGAGCATCCACTGTCTGCCCACGGCATGATGCACAACGTGATCACCAATGCCGTTAAGGGCGACCCGTACCGCATTGACACCTTGATGCTGTTCATGGCCAACATGGCCTGGAACAGCAGCATGAACACCATGACCGTGCGTGACATGCTCAACCGCAAGGATGAGAAAGGGGAGTACATGATTCCCTTTTTGGTGGTGTGCGATGCCTTTCAAAGCGAAACCGTCGCCTTTGCCGATTTGGTGTTGCCCGACACCACTTATCTAGAGCGCCATGACACCATGAGCATGTTGGACCGCCCGATTTCGGAGTTCGATGGCCCGGTGGACTCTGTGCGCGTGCCCGTTTTGGCACCCACTGGCGAGTGCAAACCTTTCCAAGAAGTGCTGGTTGAGCTGGCTTCGCGCATGAAGTTCCCGGCTTTCACCACGGCCACGGGGGAAAGAAAGTTCAAGGGTTACACCGACTTCATCATCAACTTCGAGCCGCAACCGGGCATTGGCTTTTTGATGGGCTGGCGTGGTGAAAACGGCGACCAGCATTTGCGCGGCGCACCCAACCCCAAGCAATGGGAGGCTTACGCCCAAAACAACTGCGTGTTTCACTACACCATGCCCGAGAACATGCGCTTCATGCGCAACTGGAACCGCGATTACCTAGACTTCGCCAAAGAAAAAGGTTGGCGTCAGCGCAACGATCCCGTGCAAGTGGCGATTTACTCCGACACGCTGCAAGCCTTTCGCTTGGCTGCGCAAGGTAAATCCAAAGGGCGGCAGCCGCCAGACCATTTGCGTGAGCGCATAGACACCTACTTTGATCCCTTGCCGTTTTGGTATGCGCCCCTTGAAGACGCCGCCATCGACACCAACACCTATCCCTTGAATGCGATCACGCAACGGCCCATGGCCATGTACCACTCTTGGGATTCGCAAAACGCTTGGCTGCGTCAAATTCACAGCCACAACTATCTGCATGTGCATCCCAGCACAGCCCAATCCGCAGGTGTGGCAGACGGCGGCTGGGCTTGGGTAGAAAGTCATTGGGGCAAGGTGCGCTGCATGTTGCGCTACAGCGAGGCCGTCGAACCCGGCACGGTCTGGACTTGGAACGCCATAGGCAAAGGCGATGGTGCCTGGCACTTGGCCCCGGGTTCTGACGAAGCGCGCAAAGGCTTTTTGCTCAACCATTTGATCTCAGAAGAACTGCCATTGCCCGCAAATTTTGGCGCGGCGCCGGGCGCACGGGTCAGCAACTCCGACCCGATCACCGGGCAGGCGGGATGGTACGACGTGCGGATCCGCATTCGGCCTGCTGAACCCGAAGAACCCCATCAGAGTTTTCCGCAGGTGGACACCATGGCCCCCGTACCCGGTGTACGGGGTGGCGTGAGTCAAGTGATGCGGTTTTTTGCAGGGAAGAACAAACCATGATCCAGTGGCTCAAAGACCTCTTGCAGTCGCCCCCCCAAAGTCTGTCCCCCGGTTGGGCGCAGGCGGACGGTGGCGGGCGTGCAGACCCCATTGACACCGAAACCCCTACCTTGGCCAGGCAACTGGCCTTGGTGATTGACCTGAACGTGTGTGTGGGTTGTCACGCCTGTGTCACGGCTTGCAAACAATGGAATACCTCTGGCATGGCCGGACCATTGAGCGATGTAAATCCTTATGCTTCCGAGCCAACGGGCACCTTCTTCAACCGGGTACAAACCTATGAAGCGGGCACGTTCCCCAACACGGACACCGTGCACTTTCCCAAGAGTTGCTTGCATTGCGAAGACCCACCCTGTGTGCCGGTTTGCCCCACAGGGGCAAGCTATAAACGCAAGGAAGATGGCATTGTGTTGGTGGATGCCGACAAATGCATCGGCTGCAAATACTGTGCTTGGGCCTGCCCCTATGGCGCGCGCGAATTCGACGATGCCAGCGGCGTGATGACCAAATGCACCTTGTGTGTGGACCGCATTCACGACAAGTTGTTGCCCGAGGCGGACCGCAAACCCGCGTGTGTCAAGGCCTGCCCGACCAACGCCAGGTTGTTCGGTGATGTGAAAGACCCGAACAGCGAAGTCAGTCTGGCCATTCGCGACCGGGGTGGCTACGCCCTCATGCCCGAATGGGAAACCAAGCCCGCCAACATGTACCTGCCGCGCCGGATCACGCCTGCGGCCGTCGGACCGGAAGCTCAGACTCCCGGCGAAATTTCATCCAACCGAGTTTGATATGCATCCAGCCTGGTCTCTCTTGTTGTTTACCACCTTGGCCGGAACTGCCCAAGGTCTGTTACTGGCCTTGGCAGTGGCCAGTTGGCTCTTGCCACTGCCTACTGGCTTTTTGCTGGGCGCCATCGCCTTGGCCGAAGTGCTGTTGACAGCCGGACTGTTGGCTTCTTTCTTTCATCTGGGACAAAAGGGCAGGGCCTGGCGGGCAGCCGCCATGTGGCGCACCTCCTGGATGTCGCGAGAAGTCATCATTTTGCCCTTGCTCATGGCGTGGGTGGCACTGTGGTGGTTGGCCATCGCCATGGACGTATCGCCCACCGTGCTGCGAGTTTTGTCGGCGTTGGTGGTGGTCGGCACTTTTGCTTTGTGGTACTGCACGGCCATGATTTACGCTTGCTTGCGTTTTTTGCAAGAGTGGGCACACCCGCTCACGGTGGTTAATTTCACTTTGCTGGGCATGAGTTCGGGCAGCGTTCTGCTCTGTGCCCTGAGCAGTTTGGCGGGCCAAAACGACTTGTTACAAAGTCTGCAATTTTGGGCTCTGGGCAGCACTTTGCTGGCTTGGTTCATGCGCCGCCAGGCTTTGCGCCGCAATGCCAGACTGTCGCCAACATCCACCTTGCAATCGGCCACGGGCATTCAAAATCCAAATTTGGTGCAAAAGTCCATGGGCATGTCTGCTGGGTCATTCAATACCCGCGAGTTCTTCCATGGGGCAACGGCCCAAACGGTCCGACGCATGCCTTATGTGTTCCAGATTTTGCTGTTTGCTTTGCCCCTGTTGCTGGTGGCTGCCTTGGGGGCGCATTCGGCAATGGCTTGGATCTTGGCCGTGCTGCTGCAATTTGCAGGCCTTTTGGCGGAGCGTTGGGTTTTCTTCGCCCAAGCGCGTCATCCCCAAAATCTGTTTTATCAGACGGTGTCTTAAACCGTAATTGAGCAATGCTTCAGGAGGCCTTGAAACGAGCAGCTCACAAGCTGCTGAAAAAGGCTTCTGTGCTGGGGCGCTGCCGATTCTCGCGAGGGGCGCGGATGTGGCCGATGTTGAGGCAGCAAACGGCCTCTTCTTGATCGCTTAACCCAAAGAGCGCCCGCAGCGCACGAGAGCGCATGGCTTTGCCGCTGGTCAAGCCAGAACCCAAGCCCAATGAACTGCAGATGAGCATCATGTTTTGCAGGGCACAACCCAGCGACACCAGTCGTTCGCTGGCGGGCACAGGGTTGGCTGTGGCTTCGGCTAGATCGTGGGTGCGGCAAATGGCCAGCAGCAGCCAAGGGGCACGGAAGGCTTTTTCGCGCGCTTGCTTGATTTCTTCTGTTTGGGCCAACGGATCTCGCTCAAGCAGGGCTTGGGCAAAGGCTTGGGCCAGCAACTCACGTTTGTCTTGGGGCACTTCCACCAATCGCCAAGGCAGCAATTGCTGGTGGTCAGGTGCCGCGCTGGCCGCTGAAAGGATGCGTTCTTTTTGCGCAGCATCAGGACCTGGCCCTTGCAGCCTTTTGGGCAGGGTGGTTCGGCGCGCGTGAATCAAGGCTTCGATTTGGGGAAGGGGACCGCCCAATACCTCTTGACCAACAGCGTCCATATGGGGCTTAGGCAAGAGAATTACTTCTCGTCCTGCAGCCAATACCACTTGTATAAAAAGCTCTGGCCAATGCGACGAAACGGCGCCAATGCTTCGGATCGAAACATGTGGAGAAAGTGGGGGTAGGTCAACTCGCCCTGATAAATTGGCAGGTTGAAAACGTCTTGACCGGCATCTTTCCCGGTGATGCGCTCGGCCAGGCGTTTGCCTGCCCAAGTTGAAAATGACACCCCATTGCCACCGTAACCCAGCGCATACCAGACACTTTGAGCAGGATCAGGCCTGGAAATGCGCGGCATCATGTCATGGCTCACGTCGACCCAGCCCCACCAAGAGTGGTCTATTTTGATGCCTGCCAGCGATGGAAACTTGCGAGCAATGCCATCGGTGAGGAGCTTTTGATGTTTGGAGGCCGGTGCATCAGCACCCGTCAAGGCACTTCGGCTGCCAATTTGCAAACGGTTGTCACCCAGCAAGCGGTAATAAAAGCGCAATGTGCGTGTGTCGGTCAGGAAGACCTTGGTTTTGAAACCAGCAGCCTCGATTTGGGCTGGCGACAAAGGAGACGTGACCATGTTGTTGGACAAGATGGGCATCAGTTTGTTTTTGGTCAGTGGATTCAGGCCCTGGCCGGTATAGCCCCCTGTGCAAACCGCAACTCGTTTGGCACGAACGATGCCGCCCGGTGTGCGCAAATGGTGAACGCCCCCCACGGTTTCCCAGCCTTGCACTGGGCTGGCCGTGTGAAGTTTGACCCCCAGGGCGCGGGCTTTGCGAATCAGGCCGTAGGTGAATTTGAGCGGATGGATGCCCACCCCTTCTTGCTCCCATATGGCACCTGAAGCATCGTGGTCATTGAAATGGTTTTCACGGACCGCTTCGGCAGACAAAATTTGGGTTTTGTAGCCAAATATCTCGTTGCGTACCCGGGCTTGTTCTTTCAGATAAACCATTTTTTCGGGTCGATGGGCCACATACAAATGCCCACCGTCGGTGGCATCGCAATCAATCTCAAAAGCCAGTTGCTTGAAGTTTTCAAAGCCTGTGCGAATTTCAGTATCGAGTTTTTTAGCTACATCGACACCCCATCGCTCTATCCACTGGCTTCGTGAGAGTCGACCGCTGGCGTTTTGGCCTTGCCCGCCGCTGCGGCTGGAGCATCCCCAGGCGCTTTGGTTGGCTTCGAGAACCACGGCTTTGATGCCATGTTCTTGCGCCAAATACAAAGCCGTGGAAATGCCGGTGGAACCCGAGCCAATCACCACCACGTCGACGTCCATGTCATGGCTGACCGGGCCATCGTCTTCGGGAGGGCTGCCCGCTGTAGCCACCCAATAGGTGGGCGCATAGTCGCGACCCGCCCCCGGATTTGAATCCACCAAGGGGTCATATTGGGGGTCGTACCGGGTATTGCTTTGCGCTTTGTCGGTGGAAATCGTTGACATGGGCATGCTCTGAAAAGGGTCAAGTCAAAGGGTCAGCAAGTGGGCAGGGCCGCTGAAACGATCGATTATTTGGCGGCTGGAAGATTGGGACGGTTTTTACGGAAGGCGTTCTTGACCAAAATCTTGCCGTCTTTGAAATTGAAAATATCCACGCCATCGGTTTCGACGCGGCTGCCATCTAAGGCGGTTCCAACATAAGTCCACTCAGAGACACCAAAATCGCCATGAACAAAGTGTTTGCCATGGGTCCACTGCGCATCTGGCACAGTGGCCCAGGCGCCAGGGAAGGCTTTGCGCAATGCCTCGTGGCCTTGGTGTTTTGAGCCGCAGGCATCTGGGCCGCCAGCGGTCATGAAAACACCCTCGGGGTGCATGAAGCTCAACAGCGCATCGACATCATGACGGTTCCACGCATCGGCAAAAGCCTCTAATGTGGCGACGGTGACGGGTGGGAATGTAGACAAAATAGCTCTCCAAAAAGTAACTCACTGCCTTGAGCATAGGCATCCGATGGCCGGGTGCATAGTGCCAGATCCAACCTATCGTTTATGCCAGCTGAGCTGCTTATACTGGCAGCTATGTCTACCCGTCACCGCACCAAAGATGTCCAGTGGGAGAGTTTATTTGCTCTTGAGGACAAGCCCGCCATACCTTTGCAGCAGCGTTTACGGCTGGCGGCAGTCAATGCCATTCTTGAAGGGCGGTTGCCGCCGGGCTCCTCCCTGCCTTCTTCGCGGGAATTGGCCAAGGCTTTGGGACTGAGCCGAAATACCGTCACATCAGCGTACATGCGCTTGATCGATGACGGCTTCTTGGAAGCCCATCCCCGCAGCGGGGTCTTCGTCAAAGTACACGATGACCCTACCCATCTCCGCGCCACGGCCATGGGCGGCAAATCGGCAGACAGTTTCATGAAGGGCGTCAGTCAACTTCGCAGCGCATCGACTGAGGCCTCTACCGTTCCGGCCTTGAACAAAGCCCCGCCCGACTGGAATACCCGTTTGTTGCGCTCTCTCAGCGATCGCCGCACGTTGTCCAAACCTGACCAATGGCGGCAATACCCCTATCCCTTTGTCTACGGCACGTTTGACCCTCAGTTGTTCCCCACCGAGGCTTTCAGGGAGTGCTGCGTTCACAGCTTGGCCCGGGCGCATCTGCCGCAATGGACGCCTGATTTCGAACTCAGCGATGTGCCTGAGTTGATAGAGCAGATTCGCTTGCGTCTTTTGCCCAAGCGGGGGGTGTTTGCCCTGCCCGAAGAAATCTTGATCACGGTGGGCGCCCAGCACGCTTATTACATGTTGGGGGAGACCTTGTTTGATACGCGGATGCGCGTTGGGCTTGAAGAGCCAGGCCACCCCCACGCCCGAAACAGTTTTGCCTCACGCCAACCGCAGTGGGTCCCGCTGGACGTCGATGAGCAAGGGCTGGTGGTGGACCGCATGGCACCCTTGGATTATGTTTACGTCACACCCTCGCACCAGAGCCCAACAACCCGAACCCTGTCATTAGAGAGGCGCAAACAATTGCTCGACTTGGCCGAGCAGCGTGATTTTGTGGTCATCGAGGACGACTACGAAGCTGAAAACCTTTACGAGGGTGAGCCCATGCCTGCGCTCAAAAGCCTGGACAAGGTGGGAAGGGTGATTTACGTGGGGTCGATCTCTAAAAGCTTGTCACCCTCTCTGCGTCTAGGCTATATCGTTGCCCCTCGCGCTTTGATTGCCGAACTGCGCGTGTTACGCCACGCGATGGTGCGGCACCCCAGTGCCTTTTTGCAACACGCATTTGCCCATTTTCTGTCCTTGGGACATCACGAGCCGCATGCCCGCAGGGTCAATCAAGCCTTGCAGTTGCGCATGCAGTCCCTAGAGCAAACCATGCGCCAGGCCTTACCCGATTTCGAGTTTATTTTGCCCACAGGTGGCGCATCGGTATGGGTCAAGGCCCCGTCTTGGGTGGATACAGGCGAGTTGGCGCGAATGGCGCGTGAACATGGCGTTTTGATTGAGGCGGGCGAGGTGTTTTTCATGCACCCACCTTATCCCTGCCCTTATTTCCGTCTGCGTTTATCGTCGATTCCTGTCGAACTCATTGCGCCCGGCATTCAGGCGCTGGCCAAGGCTGTGCATTCATTGGCCATGGCCCGGGGAGTCCCCCATTTGTTGACAGCGCCGGGTCAACTGACAGAGAGAGCATCCGCCTAAAACGAGGACTCTCAATGGGTTTTACATCCGACCTTTCCAAGGCACCAAGCGGTTTTCTACGACCCGCATGAGCAGGTCAAACCCGTAAGCCACCACACCGATCACGATGATGCCCATGACGACGATGTCGGTGCGAAGGAAGTTTGAAGCGTTCAGCACCATCTGACCCAAGCCCACGTTGGCCGCCACCATTTCGGCTGCCACCAAGGTACTCCAGCCAAAGCCAATGGCCACGCGCATACCGACCAGAATCTCCGGCAATGCGGCAGGCAACACCACATGGCGAATCACTTGGCTGTAACTTGCCCCCATTGAATAGGCGGCGTTCATCTGCTCTTGCGAAGCACTGCGCATGCCTGAACGTGCTGCCATGGCCAGTGGCGCAAAGCAACTCAGGAAAATCAGCAAAACTTTCGGCATTTCATCAATGCCGAACCAAATAATGATGAGCGGCAGGTAAGCCAGCGGTGGCAGCGGGCGGTACAACTCAATGGGCGGATCGAAAATACCGCGCCACACACGCGACATGCCCATGGCAATGCCCACCGGAATGGCGAACAGGCAAGCCAAGAAAAATGCGCCGAAAACGCGCAACATGCTGGCTGCAAAGTGCTCCCAAAGGGGTTTGTCGTTGGCGGCACCCGTCAGGTATTCGTAGAACTGGGTAAAGACAGCCTGCGGTGATGGCAAGAACAATGGCTTGACCCAACCCATCGAGGTGATGAGCGTCCACAGCCCCAAGAGGCTGAACATGGTGATCACACTGATCAACAGACTGGAGCCTTCGCCGGGTATTTTGAAGGCGCTGGTTTTCAAAGGGGCAGAGGATTTGCCGGACTCAGACATGGGCAACCTCGCGTTGGTGAATGATGGACAGGATTTGTTCGCGCATACGGATGAATTCAGGTTCGGATTTGACCCGGCGTGCATCGCCGTGGTCCAAAAATGCACGAGAAAAAGGCAGGTCTTCAAAAGTATGGGTAATTCGCCCCGGACTGGGGCTCATGACGATCAGGCGGGTGGCCAGAAACAAGGCTTCTTCGACAGAGTGGGTGATGAAAAAAACCATCTTGTGGGTTTGCGCCCAAGCTCTGAGCAAAATCTCTTGCACGGTTTCGCGCGTGAAAGCGTCCAAGGCACCCATGGGCTCATCCATCAGCAAAACCTCGGGGTCGTTGGCCAAAGCGCGGGCAATGCCCACACGCTGTTGCATACCCCCAGACAATTCGTAGACGCCGCGTTCAGCGTATTTTTCTAGGCCAACCAAAGCCAATTTTTCGACCGCAGTTCGGTTACGTTCGGTCAGTGGCACGCCACGCAAGCGTAAACCCAGGGCCACGTTATCAAGCACGTTGAGCCAAGGCATGAGTGCGTGTTTTTGAAACACCACGCCTCGGTCGGAGCCGGGACCGATCACTTGGCGGCCATTCAGGAGGATCTCACCGCTGGAGGGCGGTAAAAAGCCAGCAAGGCAATTGAGCAAGGTGGTTTTTCCACAACCCGAGGCCCCTAGGGCAACTACAAAGTCGCCGTCCTGCATTTTCATATTCACGGGCGCCAAGGCTTGTAATGTGCCGCCTTTGACTGCGTAGTTGACCGTGAGGTCTTTGACTTCTAGAAGAGGCATGAGCAATGTTCTATTTAAGCAAATTCAAAAATAAAAGTCCCTGCGGTGATAGACCGCAGGGACTTCATCTCAGGGCAATTACTGCATGGCTTTCTTAACGTAGGCGTCAGTCACAAAGGCCGAGTAGTCAGGTTTGATTTCTTGAATTCTGCCTTGTTCCTTCAAGAAAACGGCGGTGTTGGTCATGGCTTTAGCGGCACCACCCCCTAGCCAAGTGGCAGACATTTGCTCTTGCATGGTGGGGAACTTGTACAAAGCCATGGCAGCAGGCACATCTGCGGGATTGGCTTTGGTCCATTTGGACACCGCTTTAACTTCCGCTGAACCAGCGTTCCATTGCGCTTTGTTTTTACGGTAGTTGTCGTCGGCTTTTGCCAATGCCTTGACCAAGGCCACCATGAAGCCTTCATGCTGGGCGGCCCACTTCGCATCGACCACCAGGCCATCGAATGTAGGGTAGCCCTTTTGGCCAATAGAGGCCGATGTGGCGATGGATTTACCGTTGCCCTTGATCTTGCTCAGAATTGGGTCCCAAATGAATGCGGCATCGATGTCACCACGCTCCCAGGCTGCGGCGATTTCAGGCGGGCGCAAGTTCATCACGTTGACTTTTTTGGCATCGACCCCTTCGAGCTTCATACCGACCATGAGCTGGTAGTGAGCGGTGGAGACAAACGGCGTCGCCACTTTTTTGCCTACCAGGTCTTTCATGCTGTTGATGCCTGAGCCATTGCGTGCGATCAGAGCCTCGGCATCACCGATGTCGTCAAGGATCCAGAACAACTTCAAGTCTTGGCCTTGGCTTGCCGCGGCTGTGACGGGGCTAGAACCTGCTTCGCCAATTTGAACGCCACCCGAGGCCATGGCTTTGATCACGTCACCGCCACCACCAAACATGCGCCAATTGATTTTGTAGCCCGTGGTTTTTTCCAGCTCGCCCGATTCCATGACGGTCCGCAAAGGGACCAGCATGTCTTGATGGGCAAACGTGACCTCTTTGGCGGCTTGTGCAGAGGCCAAGCCGCTGAACATGGCCAATGAAAGACCCAGCACAGGGGTTAATTGGAGGAAGGACCGGCGATTTTTCATGAAGTGTCTCCTGTTAGTAAATTCATTTTCGGCATAGAGGCACGCGTTTTGAAACGCTTGCTGGGGTTTAGTTTGTACCCATGCGCGTGCAGCGAGTAGTACCAGTTGGCGGGCTTTTTCAGTGCCAGTTTTTTTGACCTTTGTAAAAGAGGTGGGTCGTATGCACCTTTATGGGGCCGTTCTCCTCTCAAAATCAAAATTTTTCGGACCTAAATTCGAATCGGTGACGCGGCCTTTTAAAACCCGGCATCAGGGTTTTTCCGTAAGGCTTTAGAGCAGGTTATGGCTGGAAAAAACGCAAGCCAGAGGTGCGGAATAAGTCTTTAAAGGTTTTTCCCACCAAGATTTCGATCCCTTGCATTTAATCCGATGTGGATTCCTTGTGTGAGCAGTCGACCTAGTTGCATGCAGCGAGTCGCCCTGGGCGTGTAAGTGAATTGAAAAGGCCGTTTCCGGTGCTGAACACTCTGGCGTTTTTCCTGTTGTAGGCGGTATTGTCGATATTGCTAATTGATTGAAAATTCCAATGAATTTTTTGTTAAAACTTAAACAAAAAAGGGCTGATTTCTCAGCCCTTTCAAATCAAAAAAGTGTGTCAAACAAGTTTGATATTTTGATTTTTACATCAGCAAATGTTCGCCTGCGTTGTCTCCCCCCAGGATCACGTAATTGACTTTTCGGATGTCCATTAACTTGGTGCCCCCGGCATAACTGATTGAGCTTTGAACGTCTTGTTCCATTTCGATCAAAGTGTTGGCCAGTTTGCCCTTGATGGGCTCCAAAATTCGCTTGCCTTCAACGTGCTTGTATTCCCCCTTGTTGAAGTCGGAAGCAGAGCCGTAATATTCCTTGAACAGTTCGCCATCCACCTCGACGGTTTTGCCCGGAGACTCCTCGTGACCTGCAAACAGAGAACCAATCATGACCATGCTGGCTCCGAAGCGGATGCTCTTGGCAATGTCGCCATGGCTGCGGATACCGCCATCGGCAATGATGGGTTTGGTGGCCACTCGAGCGCACCATTTGAGGGCTGACAACTGCCAACCGCCCGTTCCAAAACCGGTTTTCAGCTTGGTGATGCAGACTTTACCGGGGCCAACACCGACCTTGGTGGCATCGGCACCCCAGTTTTCCAAGTCAATGACGGCCTCGGGGGTTGCCACGTTGCCAGCGATCACAAAACTGTTGGGCAATTTGCTCTTGATGTAGCCGATCATGTCGCGCACGCTGTCGGCATGGCCATGGGCAATGTCAATGGTGATGTATTCGGGCACCAAACCGGCCGCGGCCAATGCATCTACTGTGGCCCGGTCTGGGGCTTTGACGCCCAACGAAATGGAGGCGTAGACCCCTTTGGCATGCATGTCGCGAACAAACTGGAGGTTGTCCAGGTCAAAGCGGTGCATGACGTAAAAATAGTCGTTTTGTGCCATCCACAGACAAATCGATTCATCGATGACTGTTTTCATGTTGGCGGGCACCACCGGAAGCCGAAACTTGCGGCCTCCCAGTTCGACGCCAGCGTCGCACTCTGACCGGCTTTCCACGCGGCACTTGCGTGGCAGCAACAGGATGTTGTCGTAGTCAAAAATTTCCATGAGAAAACCAAGCTCCAAAAAGGAATCGTTAAAAGGAACGAATGAGCGCTTGGCTTGGCCGGTTTAATTTGCCGGGGGGCAGGTCCATTGCAGACCTTGGGCAAAAAAAAACCGGGCGCAAGAAACTTGGGCCCGGTGACAGATTCTACCTGACCCTGACCTTGAAACGGATGGGATCAGTTAACCAGCCTGCGCTCATCGGCTGGGTTGAAGTTTCAGGTTGCAATCCTCTTGCAACCCAATTCATCATTGTTTCAGTTGGTAAGCCCAATTGATGACAGGTGGCGTGACGGGTTGACTGTCTTCCCCGCCGCTGTTCTTTTGAACCTGAACGGAGCGAATGGCTTCTACGGTTGTGTCAAGGCCCGAAATCACTTTGCCAAAAACAGCGTAACCGCCTCCCGAAGTGTTCAATGCAAGGTTGTCAACCAGGTTGATGTAAAACTCCCGTGTCGCGCTGTTTTCGTCTGTAGCGCGCGCCATCGCGAGGGTCCCCCTGGTGTTACTTAATCCCGTTGTGGTGGGCTTTTCCAGTCGAATGGCCGGGTAGAGAGTCCCCACTTTGGCGTTGGCTGCTGAAATAGGTACAGCCGTAAAACCGCCGCCTTGAATGACTGGAGGAGGTGCATTAGTGATCACCCGATGAAACACTGTGTTGGAATAGTAGCCATCGTTCACGTACTTCAAAAAGTTGGCCGTGCTGTCGGGTGCTTTGATTGCTTCAAGTTCCACCACCATTTCCCCCAGACTGGTAGACATGCACACAGTAGGCAATTTGCTGGCTTGGGAGGCGGTCACCCCAGCGACTGAGCAAGGGCCACTGACTTGTTGAAAAGCGGCGCTGACATTGTTCGCAGCATCTTTGACGGATGCGTAATAACGTACGGGCGAACTTGGGGTATCGATGGTTTTGGTTGCAGCGTTGTTAAAGCAAGCATCGCTGGCCACGGGCACGGCGGGGGAGGTTGTAAAGCAATAACCATCGATACCAACGTTGTCGCTGGCACTGACCGAGAGGGTGACTTTTCCGTTGCTGGGGGCGCTCACGCTGGTGCTGGCAATGGACGGTGGCTTGATGTCGATCGAGTAGGTCGCACTGACGTTGTTGGCGGCATCTTTGGCCCAGACAAAATAAGTGGGGCTGGCAGTTGTGGGTATATCAATCGTTTGCGACGCAGCAGATGTGAAGCACTTGTCAGTGCCCAAAGGTTTTGTGCTGGCGCTTGCAAAACAATACCCTGTCACCCCTGTGTTGTCATTGGCGTTAGCGGTGACATAGAGCTTTCCATTGCTCAAGGGTTCATTGAAAACACTGCCTACAACTGGAATGCTGATGTCATTGCCGGGGGGCGTTGCTGTGGCTTTATTGCCGCCGCCGCAACCGCTTAAAAAAGAAATGCCAATGGCCCAAATAGAAAGTTGGTTCAGGGTCATGTTGCCTCAATGTAAGTGAATGTAATAATTCTATATTACTACTTAATAAATAATAATTTTAGACATTTATTTATTAAAAATATATTTCAATTATTATTTAATGACTCTGGATCGGAGTGGTCACCCTAGGGCCCAGTCTTTCTACAATCAAGGTATGCACTCATTAGCTCCGCCTGTCCCTGCTTCATTGCCTCTTCAATCCCCGTTGATGGATCAACTGAACGCGGAGCAACTCAGGGCGGTGGCCTTGCCCCCCGAGCACGCCTTGATATTGGCAGGGGCAGGCTCAGGCAAAACTCGGGTGCTGACCACGCGCATTGCTTGGCTTTTACAGACGGGACAGGTCTCTCCGGCGGGCATTTTGGCGGTGACATTTACCAACAAAGCCGCCAAAGAAATGAAGTTGCGCCTGCAATCCATGTTGCCGGTCAATGTGAATGCGATGTGGATTGGCACATTTCACGGTTTGTGCAATCGTTTTTTGCGGGCGCATTACCAGCTGGCCGGATTGCCGCAGACTTTTCAGATTCTGGACACTCAGGACCAGTTGTCGGCCATCAAGCGTTTGTGCAAACAGTTCAATGTGGACGAAGACCGTTTTCCACCCAAGCAGGTTCAATACTTCATTTCAGGCTGCAAAGAGGACGGTCAGCGTCCCGGCAATGTGGTGGTCAAAGACGACGAAACCCGTAGAAAGGTGGAGCTGTATCAGCTTTACGAGGACCAGTGCATGCGCGAAGGTGTAGTGGATTTTGGCGAGTTGATGTTGCGATCCTATGAGTTGTTGCGCGACAACGCGCATGTGCGCGAACATTACCGACGCCGGTTTCGACACATCCTGATTGATGAGTTTCAGGACACCAACAAACTGCAATACGCCTGGATCAAGCAATTGGCGGGTCTGCCGACTGAAGGCGGCAGCTCAGCGGTTTTGGCGGTGGGGGACGACGACCAAAGTATTTATGCCTTCCGAGGGGCTCGCGTGGGCAATATGGCCGATTTTGTGCGCGAGTTTCAGGTACAGCATCAGATCAAGCTGGAGCAAAACTACCGCAGTTTCAGCAACATTCTGGACTCGGCCAACCACTTGATTGGCCATAACAAAACCCGTTTGGGCAAAACCCTGCGCACCGATCAAGGCGCCGGTGAGCCGGTGCGCGTGGTGGAGTCGCCATCGGACTTTGCCGAAGCCACCTGGTTGGTGGAGGAACTGCGGCAATTGGTCAAGCAAGACGGTTTTGAGCGCAAAGAAATTGCCTTGCTTTATCGCAGCAACGCGCAAAGCCGGGTGCTTGAGACGGCATTGTTCAATGCCGGTTTCCCTTACCGCGTTTACGGCGGGTTGAGGTTTTTTGAGCGTGCCGAAGTCAAGCACGCGTTGGCCTATTTGCGCCTGATGGAGAACCCCAATGACGACACGAGTTTCTTGCGGGTGGTGAACTTTCCACCGCGCGGTATCGGTGCCCGCAGCATCGAGCAATTGCAAGACGCAGCCCGTGCCGTGGGGTGTTCACTGCACGATGCGGTGAGTGCTACCACGGGCAAAGCCGGGGCCAACTTGGCGGCTTTTGTGGCCATGCTCGACGTTTTGCGTGAGCAGACCGAGGGTTTGACACTGCGTGAAATCATCGACTTGGTGCTCGACAAAACCGGCTTGGTGAACCACTACCGGGCCGAAAAAGAAGGGGCCGATCGGGTAGAAAACCTGGAGGAACTGGTCAATGCGGCTGAAAGTTTTGTGACCCAAGAGGGTTTTGGGCGAAGTGCCGTGGCCATGCCTCAAACAGCCTCACAGGGATTGAAGCAAAGCCCGGCCAGCCAGGGCCTGGACCTGACGGCGGAACCAGACACCAACGCTCAAGCAGACGAGTTTTCTGAAGACGGTGTGATCATGAGCCCCCTGGCCGCCTTTTTGACCCATGCCTCTTTGGAGGCCGGAGACAACCAGGCCCAAGCTGGAGAAGACGCGGTGCAATTGATGACAGTGCATGCCAGCAAAGGGCTGGAGTTTGATGCGGTGTTCATTACCGGGCTAGAGGAAGGTCTGTTTCCGCACGAAAACGCCATGAATGACTTTGACGGGCTGGAGGAAGAGCGCCGCCTGATGTATGTCGCGATCACCCGGGCCCGCAAGCGTTTGTATCTGAGCCACTCCCAAACGCGCATGTTGCACGGGCAGACACGCTACAACTTAAAAAGTCGGTTTTTGGATGAATTGCCCGATGAATGTCTGAAATGGGTCACGCCCAAAAATGCCGGGTTTTCCAATCTCGGATCCAACCCAGGCGGTTCCAGCAGCGGTTCTGTAGGCAATTGGCCCCAAACACCGGCTTTTAACCGCCACGCCCGCCCGGCTTGGGGTCAAAGCAGTTTGAGCACCGAAACCTACAAAAGCCCACCTGTGCCGGTCCAAAAGGCAGAGCCCGAGCATGGCATCAGCGCTGGTAAAAACGTTTTCCACACCAAATTTGGTGAGGGCAAGGTGCTGGCCGTGGAAGGTGTGGGTGTGGATGCCCGAGCGCAAGTTAATTTTCCGCGCCATGGCGTGAAATGGCTGGCGCTGAGTGTGGCCAAACTCACGGTGGTTTGATTGATATTGGCAAATGTTTTTTATGACCCTTCGCGGGCAGGGGCCTGCGCCCACAGAGTCAAGTGAAGTGGCCAAAAGGGCCCATGACTGAACGACAATTACCCATCGATAAACTGGAAACGATTTATGAAAATAACCCAAAACACCGTTGTGACCATGCAATACAAGGTGGTCAATGCCCAAGGCCAATTGCTCGACAAAGGCCAAGAGCCGACGGCTTATTTGCACGGCGGTTACGACAACACGCTACCCAAAATTGAAGAAGCGCTAGAGGGCCAAGAAGTGGGTTTTGCCACCATCTTGAAGCTTGCTGCCGCCGATGCCTTTGGAGAGCGTGACGAAAGTTTGGTGCAAACCATTCCCAAATCAGAGTTCCCACCCGGTGTCAAAGTCGGGGGCCAGTTGCGTGGGCGTACGCCGGATGGGCATGACCAAGTGTTCAATGTCGTGAAAATCAAGGGGGACAAGGTCCTACTTGATGCGAATCACCCTTGGGCTGGACTGAATTTGAGCCTGAGTTTGAAGGTGCTTGAAGTGCGCGCAGCCACGGCCGATGAAGTCACGCACCGCCATGCACACGGTGCACACGGCCACCATCACGGTTGATGCGGATCTGATTCAATGCCCCAGCCGCTCTAGGGCGGGGTTTTATCGGAGACTGCTCTCTAAGCAGAAGACCTGAAAAGCGGTTTTCAGGTCAAACCGTTTCATCAGTCGCGGTGCTGAAGCAGTCTTGCACCGTGAACAGCATGGACGTGAAAAACATGGCCGCGACCATCAAGGCCATGGGCATGAGGACCGCCATCATCAACTGGGCATCGCCGAGAAAACTGGAAATGAGCAAGGCCAAAATGCCCGAGGCGGTAAAAATACCAAACCAAACCAAGATGTAAACCGAAAACGCCTTCAGGTTTCGCCAGCAGGCCACGAGGCTGAAAAACAGACTTTTACCGGCGCTCAGCCCATGCCAATAAACCAAGGCTGGGGCATGCCAAAACATCATGGACAAAGGGATGTACAAGACCATTGAGACCCACAAGGCCGTCTGAAAAGAGTCGGTCTTGACCAGCTCAGGGGTCATCGGCGCACCACCGAAATAGACTTTGGCAAAGGTGCCGCCGTCGGCCAACATGGAAACCAGCATGACCCCCAAGAACAGCATTGCGTACCAACCGCCCAAATGCAGCATGACTTTTCTCTGGGGGCCGGCCTTGAGTGCGGAAAACAAAATGCTGGGCATGGGAAATTTGCCTTGCGCCGCCGTTTGCGTGGCTGCCATCATGCCCAGCGTCAGGGCTGGCAGCACCACCAATGCCAAAGCGCCACCGATAAAAGGCACCATGGAAATCACCGAGGCCGTGGCCATGAACAGAAAAAACAAGCCCGACATGGCCAAAGGCTGGCGCCAGAACGTGCGTACCCCTTGAATTGCCCAATGAAGGCCAGTGCGGGCGGGAACAATTTGCAGGTTCATGGTGTCAGACAATGGCAGAAACAATGACAGGGTGATTGACCCGCTGGCGCAATACCCGTTCGAAGTGGGTGGGGTCGTGGGGCGTGAGCATGGCGGCTTCGCGGGGCAGATGGTAATCCCACAGCCTTGAAATCCAGAAACGCAAAGCCCCCGCGCGCAAAAGGGCAGGCAGCAATTCCCGTTCGGCTGACCCTAACGGTCGAACCTGGTTATAGGCGCGCAGCATGGCTTGGGCGCGTTCAGCAACATGCTCGCCGGTGGGCAAGTCAATACACCAGTCGTTCAGGCACACCGCCAAGTCAAACAACCAAGTGTCGACGCCGGCAAAGTAAAAATCAAAAAACCCGGTCAGTTGCTCGCCTTCAAACATCACGTTGTCGCGAAACAGATCGGCATGCACCGGGCCCCGGGGAAGCGCTGAGTAGGCCGGGCTCTGGGCAATGTGGTTTTGATACGCCAGTTCGCTCTGCAAAAGGCTGGCCTGCGCAGGGTCCAGGTGGGGCAAAACGACCGGTGCTGTGTCGTTCCACCAAGGCAAGCCGCGTAAATTAGCTTGGGTTCGAGCGTAGTCTGCTCCGGCCAGATGCATACGGGCCAGCATGCTGCCCACTGCGGCGCAATGCACGGCCTGTGGTTGCAGTTGGCTCTTGCCCAGCAGTTTGTTGACCACGGCAGCAGGCTTGCCGGAGACCGAATGCAAGATGTCGCCGTCGCGGTCAGCCGCCGGGTCGGGGACTGGAATCCCGCGTCCGGCCAGGTGTTTCATCAAATGCAGATAAAAGGGCAATTGCTCGCGAGTCAAGCGCTCAAATAAAGTCAGTACGTACTCACCTTGATCGGTGGTGACAAAGTAGTTGGTGTTTTCAATCCCGCCCTCTATGCCTCGCAAAGCGCGGAGTGGGCCCAGGTTCAGGGACTGCATCAGGTCATCGGCCTGAGCTTGGGTAACTTCGGTGAATACCGCCATGTATGAAACGATCGGGTTGGAGCAATAGGCTTCAGGACGGGCTGAAGGCGCAAACGCACCGATTGTAGAGGCGCTGCAAGTCCTGCTGGGTTTGAAGCTTCGCGCCCATGCACAATTGGGGCATGAGCGATACGAAACCTGAACCTTCCACCCCCATTTCCAGCCCCAAACCCACTTTGCTGCTGGTGGATGGGTCCAGTTACCTTTACCGGGCTTTTCATGCCATGCCCGACCTGCGGGCCGTGCCGGGTGACCCCTCCAGCCCGGCTACGGGGGCCATTCGCGGCATGATCAACATGATGGAGCGCTTGCGCAAGGACGTGCCAGCGGTTTATGCGGCTTGCGTGTTTGATGCCAAAGGTCCGACTTTTCGGGATGAAATTTACCCCGAATACAAGCAGCACCGCAGCCCCATGCCCGACGATTTGCGGGCGCAGATTGAGCCTATTCACCAGTTGGTGCGACTGCTTGGCTGGAAGGTGCTGGATGTACCGGGGGTTGAGGCCGATGACGTGATTGGCACACTGGCCTATGCCGCCTCGGCCCAGGGCATTGAGGTGATAGTGTCCAGTGGCGACAAGGATTTGGCGCAATTGGTGGACGAGCACATCACCATCATCGACACCATGAATGGCAAGCGTCGGGATTTGGCCGGGGTTGAGGCCGAATTTGGGGTGCCAGCCCGCCTGATGGTGGACTACCAAGCACTGGTGGGCGATGTGGTGGACAACGTGCCCGGAGTGGCCAAAGTCGGGCCTAAGACTGCGGCCAAGTGGTTGCAAGAATATGGCTCGCTCGACAATTTGGTTGCCCATGCCGACGAGATCAAGGGCGTGGCCGGGGAAAACCTGCGCCAGGCGATTGGCTGGTTGCCCACGGGACGCAAATTGCTCACCATCAAGACCGATTGCGACTTGAATGGCTGGGTGCCGGACATGCCGTCTTTGGACTATTTGCATTTGGCACAGCCTGACAACCAAGGTTTGCTTGATTTTTACCAGACCTATGGATTCCGTGGCTTGGTGCAGTCCATGGTTGGAACGGTGTCTGTACCGGGCGCGCAAGCCAAAGCCAAGCCCGCCAGCAAGGCCAAAGACAGCGTAATGGGGGATTTGTTTGGCGAACCGGAATCGGACGATGCGACCACGCCTGCGGCACTGGACAACGCAGCCAGCGCGGTGCAAGGTGATTTGAAATACACCACGGTGCTCGACTGGGCCACGTTTGACGCTTGGATGTCACGCATTGAGCAAGCCGGTTTGACCGCCATTGACACCGAAACCACCTCACTTGATGCCATGAGGGCTGAGATTGTGGGCGTTTCGCTGAGCGTGTTGCCCGGCGAGGCCGCCTATATTCCCTTGGCACACAACGGACCCGGTGCCCCGGCGCAGTTGCCACTGGCCGAGGTGTTGGCCAGGCTCAAGCCTTGGCTGGAGAACCCCGCCCACCTCAAGCTGGGCCAGCACATCAAATATGACCGGCATGTGTTTGCCAACCACGGCATTGAGGTTCGGGGTTATGCCCACGACACCATGTTGGAGAGTTATGTGCTCGAAGTGCACAAGCCACACGGACTGGCCAACTTGGCGGAGCGACATGTGGGCCGCAAAGGCATTCACTACGAAGACCTGTGCGGCAAAGGCGCGCACCAGATCCCGTTTGCGCAAGTGGATGTGGACAAAGCCTCGCATTACGCTTGCGAAGACGCTGACCAGTGCCTGGACGTGCATGGGGTTTTATGGCCGCAAATTGAGGCAGCAGCGGGGCTAAAAAGCATTTATGCGCTGGAAATTGCCACCAGCGAGGCCCTTTTTCGGATTGAGCGCAACGGCGTATTGATTGATGCGCCCACTCTGGCCGCCCAAAGCCAAGCTTTGGGCGAGCGCATAGTGCAGCTCGAATTGGAAGCCTATGACATCGCGGGCCAGCCTTTTAACTTGGCCAGCCCTAAACAATTGGGTGAGATATTTTTTGACAAGCTGGGTTTGCCAGTGATCAAGAAAACCGCGACGGGTGCTCGCAGCACCGACGAAGAGGTGCTCGAAAAACTGGCCGAAGACTACCCCTTGCCGGCCCGAATTCTGGAGCACCGCAGCCTGTCCAAGCTCAAGGGCACTTACACCGACAAATTGGCTCAAATGGCGCACCCACGCACCGGCAGGGTGCACACGCATTACGCGCAGGCCGTGGCCGTGACCGGGCGGTTGTCAAGCAACGAGCCCAATTTGCAAAACATTCCGGTGCGCACGGCCGAGGGCCGCAAGGTGCGCGAGGCTTTTGTGGCTCCAGCCGGCGCTGTGATTGCCAGCGCCGATTACAGCCAGATCGAGCTGCGCATCATGGCGCACTTGAGTGACGATGCCGCCTTGCTCAAAGCTTTTCGTGAGGGGCTGGATGTGCACCGCGCCACCGCTGCCGAGGTGTTTGGCTTGACGCCCGACACCGTGTCGAGTGAGCAGCGACGCTATGCCAAAACCATCAACTTTGGCCTGATTTATGGCATGAGCGCCTTTGGATTGGCCAAGGCGCTGGGCATCGACAACACGGCCGCAAAAAACTACATATCGCGTTATTTCGAGCGTTTTGCGGGTGTCAAGCACTACATGGACGCCACCCGTGAGCAAGCCAAAGCCCAGGGCTATGTCGAGACCGTGTTTGGTCGCCGTTTAATGCTGCCCGAAATCAACAGCCCCAATGGCCCGCGCCGCGCTGGCGCTGAGCGGGCCGCCATCAATGCGCCGATGCAGGGCACGGCGGCTGACTTGATCAAGTTGAGCATGGTGGCGGTGCAAAAAGCCTTGGATGAGCAGCAAAAAAGCACCCGCGTGATCATGCAGGTGCACGATGAACTGGTGTTTGAAGTGCCTGAGTCTGAAATTGACTGGGTCAAAACCGAAGTGCCGCGCATCATGGCCAGTGTTGCCGACCTGAAAGTACCGCTTCTGGCCGAAGTGGGCGTGGGCCCTAATTGGGAGCAAGCCCACTGAGGGGTGCCGGGTCCGACCAAGGGGGGTGCTTTTTCATGATGGCTGCGAAGTCGTCAGACGCCTCAAATGCGGCCAGCCATTGGCGCAAAGCTTGCCAGGCTTGTGCCTCAAACCAGCCCGGGTCGGTGTGGGCGTATTGCCTTACAAAGGGGGCAATTGCCGCATCTGACAAACCAAAGCGCGGGCCGGTCAGGTAATTTTGGATTTGCAGCAATTGGTTAAGTTGCTGTAACCAAAGCAATGCTTGGTCGCGGTCGGGTGTTCCACTGACCAGTCCAGAGCGATTGGGGTACTTGTAGCGGTCCAGTTGCTGTTTAAAAGGCCCATCGTTGTGAGCGATCAGGCCCAAAGCCGTGGACAGGGCTGCATCTGTTTCGGGCAACCAGCCGCAGGGGTCGTGTTGGCTAAGCGCCCACAACATGATGTCCAGGCTTTGTTCAATGACCCTGGCAGATGGCCCGTCGGGTTCACCAGGCAAGCATAAAACGGGCACGGTGCCCTTGGGGGAGACCCGTAACATCTGGGCGGGTTTGTTTTTCAAAACCACTTCGCGGTGCTCATAAACCACCCCGCAGACATGCAAAGCCAAGCGTGCCCGCATGGCATAAGGGCAGCGCCGGAATGAATACAAAACAGGCAGAACGAGGGAGGGGGAAGACATTCCAGCAGTGTAAATCTCCCGGCGTGTGCAGCCCCAAAGCGCTTGTGCCAAGATAGACCCCCCGCCATAAATGACCTGGAGACACGCCTTGAACAACAATCTGATTGAAGACACACAAGCCCTGCTGGGCGGACACATTGGGGCCAACGGCCCTTCTCGCCGGGTGGCCCTGAAAGCCGCATTCGGTGTCGGCTATGCCGCAGCTGCCCTGCCCATCATGGCCCAATCCGCAATCAAAACCCCTTCGACCGGCTTGGTCACAGGGGAGGTGACGATTGAGGTAAATGGCTTCAAAATGCCCGTTTACCGCAGTGCCCCCGCTGGTAAAACCGGCTTGCCCGTGGTGCTGGTTATCTCTGAAATTTTTGGCGTCCACGAATACATTGCCGACGTCACACGGCGTTTGGCCCAAGCCGGGTATCTGGCGATTGCGCCCGAGCTGTTTGTGCGCCAGGGAGATGCCTCTTCTTATGGCGAAATCGCAAAATTGCAAGCCGAGGTGATCTCCAAGGTGCCCGATGCGCAAGTCATGACCGACTTGGACGCTTGCGTGGCTTGGGCTGCCGCCAACGGTGGCGATGCCAACAAACTGGCCATCACTGGTTTTTGCTGGGGCGGTCGAATTACGTGGCTTTATGCGGCGCACCAACCCAAGCTCAAGGCGGGTGTAGCCTGGTATGGCCGCTTGGTGGGTAACGCCACCGCACAGACTCCCAGCCACCCATTGGCCTTGGTAGGCAATTTGAAGGCTCCGGTGTTGGGCTTGTACGGTGCCGCTGACACGGGTATTCCCCTTGACACGGTTGATAAGATGAAGGCTTCGCTGGCGGGAGGCCCTGCAATGGCCAAAGCCAGTGAATTTGTGGTTTATCCTGATGCCCCGCACGCATTTCATGCCGATTACCGTCCAAGCTTCAGAAAAGAGGCGGCGGAGGATGGGTGGCAGCGTTTGATGGCTTGGCTGAAACGCCACGGTGTGGCCTGATTTTTTGAATGCAGCGACCGCCCTTCGGGGCGGTTTCTTTTGGGATGACTTGCATCCCGGGAAAAATAATGACTTTATTGGCGATTTTGATAGGCACCTTGGTCGCGGGCATTGGCAGTGTCTGGGTGGCCGCTTGGTTGAGTTTCGGTATTTTGAGCCGCTACACCCAGCACATGCTCAGCATGGCCGCAGGCGCATTGCTGGCCACGTCTTTTTTGCACCTTTTGCCTGAGGCCTTTGAGAGCGAGGCGGGGGCTCATGCCTTGTTCTTGACCTTGCTGTTGGGCTTGGTGTTTTTCTTTTTGCTCGACAAGGCGGAGTTGTGGCACCACGGGCATGAGCACCACCATGGCCATGGGGACTCTGATCACGGGCACAGTCATGGGCATGGGCATGGGCACGATCATGGTCATGGTCATGGTCATGGTCATGGTCATGGTCATGGTCATGGTCATGGTCATGGTCATGGTCATGGTCATGGTCATGGGCATGACCCCGTCCCATCAGAAGCGCATTCACATTCGCACAGCGCGGTGACGCGCTCTACCGATGCGCTGCCCCGAGGTCAATGGGCCGTGCTGGCCGGGGACAGCGTGCATTGTTTTGGCGATGGTATTTTGATCGCATCGGCTTTTATTGCCGACACACGCCTTGGGGTGATTGCCGCTTTGGCGGTGATGGCGCACGAGGTGCCGCATCACATGGGCGACTTGGCTGTTTTGCGGCAAGGCAGCAGCAGCCGCCAGGCGGCCATCGTCAAAGTTTCCATGGCGGGGGCCATCACGGCTTTTGGCGGCGCAGTCGGCTATGTGCTGGTGGATGCCTTGCGCGATTGGCTGCCCTATTTTCTGGTGGTGGCCAGCAGCAGCTTTATCTATGTGGCACTGGCCGACCTGATACCCCAATTACAAAAACGCCTTTCAGCGCTAGAAACGGCAGCCCAGATATTCTGGCTGGGTGTGGGCATGGGCATGGTGTTGTTGGTCAGCTCAGTGGCCGGGCACAACCACTGAAGAGGCTTTATAGACGAACGTTCAGCCTTGGGCACAGGGCAGATCTGGGTTTCGGCACCACTCACTCCAGCTGCCTGCATACAGGGCTGTAGGGCCAAATCCGGCCAATTCCATGGCGATCAGGTTGGGCACGGCGGTCACGCCGCTGCCGCAATGGTGGACCACGCTGGCTGCGGGGCGACCTGCCAGCAGCTTGTCCCATTCGGTTTTGAGCACTTCTGCAGGCTTGAAACGGCCATCCGGATTGAAATTTTCTGTGAAAGGCCGGTTCAGCGCCCCTGGAATATGACCTGCCACAGGGTCAAGCGGCTCCGTTTCGCCTCGGTATCGGGCACCGGCTCGCGCATCCACGACCAGTTGTGAAGATTTGCCCAAGTTTGCAGCCACCTCAGTTGTCAAAATCAGGGTCCGCAAGGGTGTTTTGAGTGCAAAGTGCGCAGGTGCTACTGGACTGGCCGGGCCTGTGGCAAGGTCACCGCCAGCATCTTCCCAGGCTTGCAAACCGCCATCAAGCACGGCCACGGCGTCATGCCCAAGCCATTTCAGCATCCACCACAAACGCCCGCAATAATGGCCTTTGTTGCGGTCGTAGACCACAATTTGCATGTCATTTGAAATGCCCAAACTGCCCAGCCATTGCGCCACCGATTCCCTTTGTGGCAAGGGATGACGCCCCCCGTTCACGGCCAGAGCCGGGTCGTGGGTGCTCAAGTCTTTGTCCAAGCTGGCAGGTAAGGCCCCTGCGATGTGGACGGATTCATAAAAACTGTTGGCCATTTCGGGCTTCATCAGGTCAAAGCTGCAATCCAACACGGCATAAGGCGTGCCTTGCTTTTGCAGTTGCAGCAATTCGGTCGCCGTCATGAGCAAGTTGTACATGGTGAAATCTCCTGGGTCAGTGTTCTTCGGCGGGCGCTCGGGGCAGGGCGCGGTTGCGCAAGGCGGTGGCGGCAAAACCACTGGCAATGATCAGCAGCATGCCTGCCCAACCGATCAGTGGAATTTGGTCGCCAAACAAAAATTGACCATAAAGCGCCGCAAACACGATACCCGAATATTGCAAGTTGGCCACCACCAAGGTGGCCCCACTGGTGTAGGCCTTGGTCATGCAAAGCTGGCCCAGAGCGGCCAGTACCCCAATGGGCAACAACCAAAGCGCATGGGGCCAGACCCAATCGCTGGGCCCTGCAAAAAACATGGCCACGCCACCGGTGAGGGTGGTGCCGACTGAAAAGTAAAGCACGGTGCGTGACTCGGGTTCTCCCAGCCTGCCCAGGGCGGCCACTTGGAGATAGGCAAGGGCCGCCCCCAAGCCAGACAGCAAGCCAATGACCCCCGCAAACAATTGGTTTTGCTCAATGGTGGGGCGCAATATCATGACCACACCCATGAAGCCGGCGATGACGGTGAGCACCACAGGGCCCTGCCGGGGCATCTCTTCTGCGCGACCCATCACCAAGGTTCCGCCCACCAAAAAGGCGGCCACCCAGACACCGCTCATGTAATTGAGGGTCATGGCCGTGGCCAATGGCAAGTGGGCAATGGCGTAAAACCAAGCGATCAGAGAAGACACCCCCACGACCGAACGCCACACATGCATGAGTGGAATCGGGGTTTTTAGGGATACTTTTTGGCTAGCGCAGAGGGCGGTCATGAACACGATGCCAATCAGCCCACGGTAAAACACCAGTTCGAAGGTGTGAAAGTGGGTGGACGCGAATTTGATGCAAACACCCATCGATGCAAAAAACAGCGATGCCAGGATCATCCACGAGGCTTGCATCCCGAGTGAACCGATCAGAGCGCGTTCATTTGCTTGCGATACCACTCGTGGAAGTGCTGCATGCCATCTTCCATGGGGCTTTGGTAAGGCCCCACTTCGTTGTCGCCACGCGCCAGCAGTACTTTTCGGCCTGCATCCATGCGCTCGGCAATCTCGTCGTCTTCGATGCAGGTTTCCATGTAAGCCGCTTGCTGGGCCTCCACAAATTCCCGCTCAAACGCGACGATTTCTTCGGGGTAATAAAACTCCACCTGATTGAGTGTTTTGTGGGGGCTGATGGGGTGCAGCGTTGAAACCGTCAAAACATGCGGATACCACTCGACCATGATGTGGGGGTAATAAGTGAGCCAAATGGCCCCGCGCTCAGGCATTTGGCCGTTGCGGTACTTGAGCAACACCTCGTGCCATTTTTTATAAGTGTCAGAACCAGGTTTGCCAAAACCACTGGACACCCCGACGGTTTGCACCGAATAGTGTTCCTTGAACTCCCAGTTCAGATCGTCACAGGTCACAAATTGGCCCAAACCCGGGTGGAAGGGGCCTACGTGGTAGTCCTCAAGGTAAACCTCAATGAAGGTTTTCCAGTTGTAGTTGCACTCGTGCAATTCGACCCGGTCGAGTGCGTAGCCCGAAAAATCAAGCTGCGAACGGGGGCCCATGCCCGCCAGATCGGCGGCAATGTCACGACCATTGTCTTCAAAAAGCAGACCGTTCCAATCGCGCAACTTGTAGTTGTTCAGGTTGAGGCAGGGGTCTTGCGAAAAATGGGGGGCCCCCAATAATTGGCCATCGGGGGCATAGGTCCAACGGTGCAGGGGGCAGACGATGTTACCGCCAGCACTTCCCTTTTGCTGCATGGAAAGGTTGCCTTTGCCCTTGAGCATGACCGCTTGGCGGTGACGGCACACGTTGGAGATCAACTCCACCCCTCCCAAGGTGTTGCGCACCAAGGCGCGGCCCTCATTTTCATGGGGCAGGGCGTAATAATCGCCCGGATGGGGCACCGCCAGCTGGTGGCCCACATAGCGGGGACCTTGCCGAAAGAGCGTGTTCAATTCGCGCTGAAACAGCGCTTCATCGAAATAAGTTGAAACTGGTAGTTGGCTTGCGGCCTGCTGCAGTTGAAGACTTAAATCAGACATGGGTGACCTGACCTAGAGACTCCCCCTATGAAGGGGCAGGAACAAAGCGCTGAATCCGAAAAAACCGCGCAAAAAAATGACAGGTAAATCCTGCCGATGAAGGCGAATTCTAACCCGGAGGCCTCTGGTCGCTGGCCTGTTGTGACACACACCCCACAAAAATCAGGTAATGTTGTCGGGCGGCGTTAGTCACCAGGTCAAGCAAGGGTTTGGCCCCAACTTAGCGCCTAGAATTGGCTTTTTTCGCGGAATTCCTCATGTCCAAGGCTGCCAAACCGGAACTCACTGACCCCCATTTGCCCCCGTTACCTGCCACCTATGAAGCAGCTTTAACAGAGTTGGAGCTGTTGGTGGGGCAATTGGAGTCTGGACAGATGCCCTTGGACCAGTTGCTGAGTGGTTATCAGAGAGGGGCCGTTTTATTGGCTTTTTGCAGGGACAAACTCAAGGCGGTAGAGGATCAAATTCAGGTGTTGGACGGCGGGCAACTCAAACCCTGGAGCGGGTCATGAGCTCTTTTGAGTTGAAAACCTGGATGCAAACGCATCTGGACCGCATCGAAATGACCTTGTCTGAAGGGATTCAGCAGGATGCACCTGCCGAATTGGGTCAGGCCATGCGGTATTCCGTGCTCGACGGTGGCAAGCGCTTGCGGCCTCTGCTGGTGTTGGCAACGGCCGAAGCCGTGGGGGACAGTTTGCAAGGGGCGGCTGCCTTGCGAGCCGCCTGCGCCATTGAGTTGATCCATGCTTATTCGCTGGTGCACGACGACATGCCTTGCATGGACAACGACGTGTTGCGGCGCGGCAAACCCACGGTCCATGTTCAGTTTGGCGAGGCGCAAGCCTTGTTGGCCGGTGATGCTTTGCAAACTTTGGCATTCGAAATGCTGACACCCCAAGACGGCACAGTCCCCCCCTCGGTTCAAGCGGTTTGCGTCGGATTGTTGGCCCGGGCCTCGGGTTACCTGGGGATGGCCGGTGGCCAAGCGATTGATCTGGCCAGTGTCGGGCATAGCCTGACGGAAGACCAGTTGCGCCAGATGCACCGACTTAAAACGGGTGCTTTGTTGTTGTGCAGCGTGCAAATGGGGGCCAAGTGCGTGCCCGGGGTCTCTGAACAGGTGTTGGGGGCCTTGACCCGCTTTGGCCAGTCACTGGGCTTGGCCTTTCAAGTGATCGACGATGTGCTGGATGTGACCGCCGATTCGGCCACCTTGGGCAAGACTGCGGGCAAGGATGTTGCGGCAGATAAACCGACGTATGTGGCGCTGATGGGGCTGGAGGCTGCTAAAAACTACGCCGATGCATTGGCCGCCGAGGCGATGCAGGCTTTGGTGGAGACCGGTTTGTCCGACTCCCGATTGGGGGCATTGCGTGCATTGGCTGCGATGGTGGTACAAAGAAACAACTAATTTATGACTGCTTTACTTCAATCCATTAACCTGCCCGCAGACCTGCGTCGCTTGTCTCGCTCAGAGTTGCCCGGTCTGGCCGACGAGTTGCGCCACTGCGTCCTTGACAACGTCTCCAAAACCGGTGGCCACTTGAGCTCCAATTTGGGAACGGTCGAGCTCACCGTCGCCTTGCATTACGTTTTCAACACCCCTGAGGACCGCATTGTTTGGGATGTCGGTCACCAAACTTATCCCCACAAAATACTGACCGGTCGGCGCGAGCGCATGCCCACATTGCGCCAACTGGGGGGCTTGTCCGGCTTTCCCCGACGGGATGAAAGCGAATTCGACACCTTTGGCACAGCCCATTCTTCTACCAGCATTTCTGCGGCGCTTGGCATGGCTGTGGCGGCCCGCCAAAAAGGCGAATCTCGCCACTCGATTGCCGTGATTGGCGACGGGGCCATGACCGCAGGCATGGCCTTTGAGGCGCTGAACAACGCGGGCGTTGAAGAGTGCAAACTGCTCGTGATCCTGAACGACAACGACATGTCGATCAGCCCCCCCGTGGGAGCCCTGAACCGGTATTTGGCCCAACTCATGAGCGGCCGTTTTTACTCGGCGGCCAAAGCCGGGGCCAAAAATGTGCTCAAGAACGCTCCGCCATTGTTCGAACTGGCCAAACGCCTCGAAGAACATGCCAAAGGCATGGTGGTGCCTGCCACCTTGTTCGAAAAATTTGGCTTTAATTACATCGGCCCCATTGACGGTCACGACCTTGATTCCCTGATTCCTACGCTGGAAAACATCAAGCATCTGGAAGGCCCGCAGTTCTTGCATGTGGTGACCAAAAAGGGTCAGGGCTACGAAAAAGCCGAGGCTGACCCTGTGGCCTATCACGGACCTGGCAAATTTGACCCCAGCGTGGGCCTGGTCGCGGCAACCACGCCTGCCAAAACCACGTTTACCCAAGTTTTTGGCCAGTGGTTGTGCGACATGGCGGAAAAAGACATGCGTTTGGTGGGGATCACGCCCGCCATGCGCGAAGGCTCCGGCATGGTGGCGTTTCACCAGCGTTTTCCCAAGCGTTACTACGACGTGGGGATTGCCGAACAACACGCCGTGACCTTTGCGGCCGGTATGGCTTGTGAGGGCCTCAAGCCGGTGGTGGCGATTTATTCGACTTTTTTGCAGCGGGGCTACGACCAACTGATCCACGATGTGGCTTTGCAAAATTTACCGGTGGTGTTTGCCCTAGATCGAGCCGGACTGGTCGGCGCCGATGGTGCGACGCATGCCGGAGCCTACGATATTGCCTACATTCGTTGCATCCCCAATATGAGCCTGGCCTGCCCGGCGGATGAACGTGAGTGTCGCCAACTGCTCAGTACCGCCTTTGCACAAAACCACCCGGTGGCGGTGCGCTATCCCCGGGGTGCTGGGGTTGGTGCAGTGCCTGATGCGAGTCTGGATGCATTGCCTTTTGGCAAAGCTGAGGTGCGCAGGCATGGGGAAGGTTTGGCTATTTTGGTCTTTGGCACCTTGTTGGCTCCTGCACTGCAAGTGGCCGAAAAACTCAACGCCACGGTGGTTAATATGCGCTGGGCCAAGCCGCTGGACACCGAGATATTGGCCCAAATTGCCCAGGGTCACGACCGACTGGTGACCCTAGAGGACGGTTGCATCCTGGGCGGCGCAGGCAGTGCCGTGGGCGAAGCCTTGCAGCAAATGCAAATCCTACGCCCCATCTTGCATTTGGGCCTGCCGGATGTGTTCATAGAGCACGGGGATCCCGCCAAGCTGATGGCCATGCAGGGGTTGGATGCTGTGGGTATTGAGCAGTCCATACAACAACATTGGGCCTCTTAATACGGGCTTACTTTGAAATCATTTCAAGTGCGTGTTTAAATTCTCAAATCACTGATTTTTAATGATTTGAAAAGGGTAAACCCCCAGAATTACATCGCCAATCACTTTCTACAATGTGGTTCGGTTTGTTTGTCGTGGTCTAGTTTTTAGACCGATTTCAAATTTTTAAAAGGAGTCCGTCCATGGATCGTCGTTCCGTTATCAAAAATGCTGGCTTGGCTGGCGTATTGGCCGCAGGCGTAGCCCCTGCCGTTCATGCGCAGGCCGCTTTACGCTGGCGCCTCACCTCCAGTTTTCCCAAAGCACTGGACACCTTGTTTGGTGTAAATGACGTGTTCGCAGCCAAGGTCAAAGAAATGACGGGTGGCAAGTTTGAAATCACCACCCATGCGGCCGGTGAATTGGTGCCTGCTTTCGGCACCATCGACGCGACCAAAGACGGCACCGTCGAAATGTCCAACACTGCCCCCTACTACTACTTCGGTAAAGACGAAGTGTTTGCCTTGGGTTGTGCCATTCCGTTCGGTCTGAACAGCCGCCAGATGACCGCCTGGATGCACCACGGCAACGGCATGAAACTCATGCGCGAGCACTACAACAACTACAACATCGTCAACTTCGTCATGGGCAACACCGGCGCTCAGATGGGTGGCTGGTTCCGCAAACCCATCAAGTCATTGGCTGACTTCAAGGGCACTAAGTTCCGTGTGGGTGGTTTTGCTGGCAAAGTGGTGGAGCGCATTGGCGGCATCCCCCAAAACATTCCTGGCGGTGAAATTTACCAAGCCCTCGAAAAGGGAACCATTGACGCCGCCGAGTGGGTGGGTCCATACGACGACCTGAAGCTGGGTTTCTACAAAGTGGCAAAAAATTACGCTTACCCAGGCTGGTGGGAGGGTGGTCCTCAGCTTGACTTGCACGTTAACAAGAAGGCTTACGAAAGCTTGTCCAGCGAGTACAAGGCGATCATCGAAGCTGCAGCCAGTTTTGCATCTACCGACATGCAAGCCCGTTACGATGCACGCAATGCGGCAGCCCTGAAAACGCTGGTGGCGGGCGGTGCCAAGTTGTTTCCATTCCCCAAGGACCTCATGGACGCTGCTTTCAAGCAGGCCATGGGGTTGTACGAAGAAATTGGCCAAAAGAACCCCGGCTGGAAGAAAATTTACGGAGATTACTCGGCGTTCCGCAAGGAAGCCAACCAGTGGTTCCGATTCACCGAGGCTCGCTTCGACTCCTACATGCAATCTGCCAAGCTGTAATCTGGTTTTGCAATTGTTTTAAAAAGGCCCCTCGGGGCCTTTTTTTTGGATTCTAGAAAGTTGCAAATGCTTGAGGCACACTTCTTTACATGCAGCACATAGATCTTTCTTATGAATGGCTTGCGCACAACCCCGATCAAGAGCGCAACCGTCACAGTCCATTGCGAAACCCGCTGATGGATTTGCTCCAGGCGGTGCGCAACGCAGGGTCTATCGCCGGGGCCGCCAAAATTTTGGACTTGTCGTATCGCCATGTTTGGGGTGAGCTCAAGCGATGGGAGCAAAAAATGGGGCAGCCTCTGATACTTTGGGAAAAAGGGCAATCGGCACGACTGACTGGTTTTGCCGATAAATTACTATGGGCAGAGCGCCAAGCGCAGGCTCGTCTCGCGCCACAAATCAGTGCGCTTCAGGCCGAATTAGAGAAAACCTTTGCGGTCGCCTTTGACCCTGAGCACCATGCCTTGCCCATTTTTGCCAGCCACGACGATGGATTGACTTTGCTGCGAGAGGCCGCCGCCGCGCAGTCGCTGCACTTAGATTTGCGCTTTTGTGGCAGTGTGGACGCAATTCGGGCCCTGAATGAGGGCCGTTGTCATGTGGCCGGATTTCATGCGCCCTGGCAGCCTGGCACTCAATCGCTGGTCGCACGAACCTACAAGCCATTGCTGAAGACCGGTTTGCACAAGTTGATTGGTTTTGCCTCCCGCCAACAAGGCTTGCTCCTGACCCCGGGTAATCCGTTGAAGCTTCAGAGCTTGCAAGACCTGTTTCGCCCCGGTGTCCGATTTGTCAACCGAAGCCCTGGCACTGGGACACGTTTGTTGCTGGACCAGTGCCTGGAAGAGGCTGGTTTATGCCCCTCGGGCTTAAACGGTTACGGACATGAAGAAAACTCACACACGGCCTTGGCGGCTTGCATAGCCGCTGGGCAAGCCGATGCTGGCCTGGGCATTGCCAGTGCCGCCCATGTTCATGGGTTGGATTTTGTGCCCTTGGCCGAAGAATATTACTGGTTGGTGTGTTTGGCTTCTGAACTCCAATCGCCAGCGGTTCGACAATTGCGCCATTTGCTGAGCAGCGAGGGTTGGCAAAAGCGCTTGCAAGCCTTGGAGGGATACAAATCGCTGCCTGAAAGTGGGCAAGTTCAGTCTCTGCGTCACATGCTGCCATGGTGGCGATTTCGCTCCACTACGGGTGTAAATCAGGTTTAACCCTTGGTTCTGTAGGCATTGAAAACCCCTCAAGGCGTGCCTAAAAAATATCAGCATCGCTTTTCCGCTCTATAAAGCGATGAGCGCCAACACAGACTTACAATCCCGCCAAGTTTCTGGAGAACTCTTATGCACTTTTTAATGATGATTTCACGCGGGATCGACCGGCTGAATCAAACAGTTGGTCAATTCACCACCTGGTTGATTTTGGCGACCACCTTGATCAGTGCGGGCAACGCCATTGTGCGCAAAGCATTTGATTCGAGTTCGAACGCGCTTCTAGAGGTGCAGTGGTACCTGTTTGCTGCAGTGTTCATGTTGGGTGCAGGCTATGGCTTGCTCAAGAACTCTCATGTACGGATTGACTTCATATCCGGCATGTTGTCGCCACGCACTCGCAACTGGATTGATGTGGGGGGTATTGTGCTGGCACTCTTTCCGTTTTGTGTCATTTGTATCTACCTATCATGGCCACTCTTTATGCAGGCCCTCAACACGGGAGAGATGTCTTCCAACGCAGGCGGCTTGATTCGTTGGCCTGTGTATGCCCTGGTACCTGCCGGTTTTACATTGCTGATGCTGCAAGGCTTGTCTGAACTGATCAAGCGCATTTCTTTTTTGATCGGGCAAGGCCCCGATGCTTTGTCCTCTGAAGAAGCGATGTCAGACGAAGAAAAAGAATTGCTGGCCTTGGAAAAAATAGCACAACAATCATTGGGAGCACGTTAATGCAAGAGACTTTTTTGGCACAAAACTTTGTGCCCATCATGTTTGGGGGTCTGCTGACATTGCTGCTGACCGGTTTTCCTGTGGCATTTGCACTGGCCGCTTGCGGTTTAGGCTTTGGCTTTATTGGCATGGAGGCGGGCATTTTTCCGCCCTCTTTGTTCCAGGCTTTGCCCTTGCGAATCTTCAGCATCATGCAAAACGACACGCTGCTGGCGATTCCATTCTTCACCTTCATGGGCATCATCTTGCAAAAATCCGGCATGGCCGAAGACCTGCTTGAAACAGTGGGCCAGGTCTTTGGTCCGGTCCGCGGTGGGGTGGCGATTGCCGTGATTTTGGTGGGTGCCCTGCTGGCGGCTACCACGGGCGTGGTGGCTGCGGCCGTGATCTCCATGGGTTTGATTTCTTTGCCCATCATGCTTCGATACGGCTACAGCCGGGTCATTGCCACTGGGGCCATCACGGCCTCTGGCACCTTGGCTCAGGCGATTCCCCCCTCTTTGGTGCTGATTGTCTTGGCCGACCAGTTGGGCCGCTCAGTGGGTGACATGTATGCAGGTGCTTTGATTCCCGGCTTGTTGCTGGTGTGCTTGTATGTGGTGTTTATTGTTTTGGTGGCGATTTTCAAGCCCGCCATGGTGCCCGCTTTGCCACTTGAAGCCCGCATTTACCGCGAAGAGAATGGCAAGTCGGGTCATATCTCTCTGATGTTTTTGCTGATTTTGTGCACTGTGATCGGTTTTTCATGGGCCTCAGTACACGATTCCGTGATGATGGCTTGGTTGGACCGCACGCAGGCAGCACCGGGTGACGAGGTGGTCATCATGTCGATGACGGTGGCTTCATTGGTGGCTTTGGCATTGGCAATCGTTAACCGAGTCACTCGCATGGGCCTTCTGTCCAAGTTGGCCGAACAGGTCACTTTTGTCTTGATGCCCCCACTGATCCTCATCTTTTTGGTGTTGGGCACGATTTTTCTGGGGGTGGCGACGCCGACCGAAGGCGGTGCGATGGGCGCCTTGGGGGCCATGATTTTGGCCATTGGCAAGCGTCGTTTGGACATGCCCCTGCTGAGTCAAGCCCTTGAAAGCACGGCCAAACTGGCCTCATTTGTGCTGTTCATCCTGATCGGTTCCACGGTGTTCAGTTTCACTTTCAATGCTGCCGACGGGCACATTTGGGTGGAACACCTTTTTGTGGACATGCCTGGCGGAGCCATTGGCTTCCTGATTGTGGTCAACCTGCTGATCTTTATTTTGGGTTGTTTCATCGATTTCTTTGAAATTGCTTTCATCGTGATCCCAATCTTGGCCCCGGTCGCCGAGAAAATCTTGCCCGGCATGGTGCCCGGCATGACGCCCGATCAGGCGATGATCTGGTTTGGCGTGATTGTGGCCATGAATCTGCAAACTTCATTCTTGACACCACCCTTCGGTTTTGCACTGTTTTATTTACGCAGTGTGGCTCCCAAGAACGATTACAAAGACCGCGTAACCGGGGAAACCATTCGGGCCGTATCCACAGCAGAGATTTACAAAGGATCCATTGCTTTCATCATTTTGCAGTTGATCATGGTGGCTGCAATCATCATGGCACCGTCCCTGGTGACCGGGGGCCTGCAAGAGGGCGTGAAGGTGGATGCCGAGGCTGCGCTGGAGCAAATGCTGGAGAGCGAAGGGGAATCCCAAGATGAATCAGAAACCGAGAAAAATGCGGCTGACCAGCAGTCCTTGGAGCAAGACCCTGCCAAGGCTTTGGAAGCCGAAATGAAGCAAGATAAAAAGTAAACCATCTCTGACTCACAAAACAGCCCGGTTCGCCGGGCTTTTTTGTGGTCGTCAAACCGGTTCTGCCAACGCAAAGCGAGGCAGGGAAATGCCAAGCTATGCAAGTGATTTCATAGCGGACATCCCCTAGAGGATTGAGTTCTATCGTCCGTTAGCATCTTCGCTTGCGCTATGAACACTTTTTCTGACAGCGTTGCCACTGCGCTGACCCTCATTTTTTCCTTGGATCCCGCCCTTTGGACGGTCGTGGTTCGGTCTTTGGCCGTCAGTGCAACGGCCTGCCTGATCGCTTATGTGTTGGGCGTGTTGTTGGGGGCTTGGCTGGCCGTGGCCCGGTTTTCTGGCCGGGGTGCTGTGCTGCTGGGGCTCAACACCTTGTTGGCCCTGCCTTCGGTGGTGGTGGGTTTGGTGGTTTATTTGTTGCTGTCGCGCACGGGGCCGTTGGGATTTTTGGGTTGGCTGTTCAGCTTCAAGGCCATGGTGGTGGCGCAAGTTATTTTGGTGGTGCCCGTGGTCACGGCGCTCACCAGGCAAGTGGTTGAAGACGTTGAAAGGCAGCACGGCGAGCAGTGGGCCTCCTTGGGTGCCGGTCCCTGGTTGCGTGGCATTTTGCTGGCTTGGGACGAACGTCTCGCCTTGCTGATGATTGGTGTGGCCGCTTTTGGGCGGGCTATTTCAGAAGTGGGCGCCGTCATGGTGGTCGGGGGCAACATTGATGGTTTTACCCGTGTCATGACCACCGCAATAGCACTTGAAACCAGTAAAGGCGATCTGCCCTTGGCGCTGGGCTTGGGCTTGGTGCTGCTGCTGGTGGTGTTGCTGCTCAATGCCGCAGTGGCCGGTTTGCGCCGCTGGGGCGAACGCCGGCATGGCCTGAATGCCTCGGTGCCCAAAGGGTGGGTGAACTGATGACGCAAGCCGCAGTTGAACTTCAGGGAGTCTGCGTGCGCCTGGGGCCGATTTGGGCCTTGAAGGAGGTCGACATCGTGGTTCAGCCCGGGGAACAGGTTGCCCTGATCGGGTCCAATGGCTCAGGCAAAAGCACATTGCTGCGCACGGTGCATGGCTTGTTGAAGCCTGACCAAGGCAAGCGCCATCACCATCCCGCTTTGCAACAGGCCATGTTGTTTCAACGGCCCCATTTGTTGCGCACATCGGCACTTAACAATGTGGCCCTGGGCCTTTGGCTAGACCGCAGCCAAGGGCTCAACTGGGCGCAAGCCAAAACCAAGGCCTTAGAGGCTTTGCAACGCTTCAGCTTGGGTGCCGTGGTAAGCCAGGGGGGGCGTCAATTGTCTGGCGGACAGCAGCAGCGCTTGGCCATGGCGCGTGCCTGGGCCAGAAACCCGGATGTTTTGTTATTGGACGAGCCGACAGCCAGCCTGGACCCGCATGCCAAACGCGAGGTGGAGGCCTTGATGGCCGAATGGACGAGCGCCAGCGAGCGCCCGCTGACCCTGATCTGGGCTAGCCACAACCTGGGACAGGTCAAGCGCTTGGCCAGTCGCGTCGTCTATCTGGAGGCGGGCCGAATTTTGGCTGATTTGCCTGTCGCTGATTTCTTCAACCCTGCCGAGCTGGCTTTGCACAGCCCGCAGGCCCATGCCTTTGTACAAGGAGAACTTTGATGGTTTCTAAAAATTTCACAACCCGAGGGGTGTTGATCTGCGCCGTTTTGGCCACGACTTCGTTTGGGGTTAACGCCCAGTCCATCGTGATGTCTTCAACGACCTCTACCGAGCAGTCGGGTCTGTTTGCGCACTTGCTGCCTGCATTCAAAAAAGCCAGCGGCTTAGACGTTAAGGTCGTCGCTTTGGGCACGGGGCAGGCCCTGGACATGGCGCGTCGTGGCGATGCCGATGTGGTGTTTGTGCACGATCAAGTAGCCGAAGAAAAGTTTGTGGCCGATGGCTTTGGCCTTAAGCGCCACCCCGTGATGTACAACGACTTTGTGTTGATCGGCCCCAAGGCCGACCCGGCAGCCACCAAAGGCAAAGACATTGTGGCGGCCTTGGCCAAGTTGTCGGCCGGCAATGCAGCCTTTGTCTCGCGCGGTGACAAAAGTGGCACGCATGCGGCTGAACTGCGTTTCTGGAAAATGGCCGGTTTGGCCGATCCAAAACGCAGTGGCTACAAGGAGTGTGGTTGTGGCATGGGCCCTGCACTGAACATAGCAGCCTCTTCGGGGGCGTATGTGTTGGCTGACCGTGCCACTTGGCTCAGCTTCAAGAACCGAGCTGATTTGGCGGTATTGGTAGAAGGGGATCAGCGCTTGTTTAACCAGTACGGCGTGATGGTGGTCAATCCGGCCAAACATGCCCATGTCAAGCAGGCCGATGCTCAAAAATTTGTGGATTGGGTCACTTCTGCTGTAGGGCAATCCACCATTGCTGATTACAAAATGGGTGGCGAACAGCTGTTTTTTCCGAACGCCAGCAAGTAAGCTTCAGTGCTTGGGTAGGCCCAGCTTGCGGTAAACCGTGGCACGGCTGATACCCAGTACCCGGGCCGCTTCGGCCACATTGCCTCTGGCCTGGATCACCGCTTCCCGGATCATCTCGGTTTGTACGTCTTTTAAGGGCTTGGATCCTGCTGCTACCCTGGTTTTGACCAAGGAAGGCACCTGACCGCGAGCCCCTGGTTTCAGCGATTGCGTCTGCAAACGCAGCCCTGACCAAAGTGGCAACTCCCTGTAAGGATCGCTGAGGTTGGCTGCGTCAAACAGGGTTTCCCATGGCGATGCAAACACCTCGCTGACATGCAGAGGCGGGGAGCCGGAGGCCGGGGACAAAGACAGCATTTGTCTTGCACTGGGGTTTGCGCCGACGATGTGACCCTCTTGGTTCAGGGTCAGCAGGCCATCGCTGTCGTCGCCCGGTTGGTTGCCGGGCCAGTTCAGTCTCAACATCAAGGCGTGCGGGGTGGACAATAACCAGCTGTTTTCTATGCTGCGGGCAGACCGGCGAACCAAATGCTTGAGGGCTGGGCGTTCTGTGGTCTCGATGCCTGTCAGGTCCAGCATGCCTGCGCACAGGCCATCGGGGCCAAACACGGGTGCGCCTGCACAGCTGTAGGCACCGGTATCGTTAAAAAAATGCTCACCCCGATGCAGCCAGACAGGCTGCAGCTCGGTCAAGGCCGCACTGATGGCGGTTGTGCCCACGGCCTTTTCGGATAAATCGACCCCCACTCGCGCTATGACATGGGCGCGCTTGTCTTGCCGGTCCACCGGGCCATGCACGTCGACCACGATGCCTTGGGCATTGGTCAGGATGGCGAAATAGCGGATGTCGGCAATGGCCCTCGCCAGTTCGGCCAATACGGGTTGGGCTGCCTGGACCAGCGGCCGACTGGCTTCTTGAACCCGACGCATTTGGCGTGCCGAAACGGCGTCAAAACCCACGCTTTGGCTGGGCTCCAAACCCATACTGAGACAGCGCTGCCACGACGCTGTAATCCAAGGTGAAACCCCGCTCACCCTTGAGGCAGAGCGCCTCTGAAAAACCATCTCGCGGGCTTGTTCAATTCGCTCCAGGCGGTCGCTGGACAGTGAGCTTATGGGCATGTCAGATGTGTATCAAGCTGAGAATTTATGAGGGCGACCCTTTGAAACCTAGGGTTAATCCGAATTAGTTTAACGGGACGAACATCAACAATGGCTATGTATTCTGATTCATAAGTGCGGGCTTGAACAGTCCGCCAACCCACAGGAGATCCACATGCAGAAAGTCCTGCACATCAATCCGGACAAATGTACCGGCTGCTTGCAGTGCGAAATGGCCTGTTCTTTTGAGAACTATGGTACATACGCCACCTCCAAATCACGCATCAAGGTTTTTGACTTTCACCATACCGGTAAGAAAGTGCCCTACACCTGCACCCAGTGTGACGAAGCATGGTGTTTACATGCTTGCCCTGTAGAGGCCATCACGGTGGACAAAGTCACTGGGGCCAAAGTCGTCAATGAGTCCACTTGCGTGGGCTGCAAGGTTTGCACCATTGCCTGCCCATTTGGCACGGTGAACTACGTGCAAGAAACCGGCAAGGTGCAAAAGTGCGATCTTTGCGGTGGCGACCCTGCTTGCGTCGAGGCTTGCCCTACAGGCGCCATCACTTTTGTGGATGCCAACTGGACCGGTATCGACAAGATGAAGCAGTGGGCCGACAAGTTGGGCAATCAGCCCTCAGCCTCTTAAATCAACCACCCATAAGGAGCATCAACATGTCTTGGGCTGGAAAAATTCTCCGCGTCAACCTGACTGCGGGCACCGTCAAATCCGAACCTCTGAACATGGCGTGGGCGCGTGCCTACATCGGTTCACGCGGTCTGGGCAGTAAATACCTGGTCAGCGAGGTTGACCCCAAAGTTGACCCCTTGTCAGCTGACAACAAAATCATTTGGGCCACAGGCCCGCTGACTGGCACCATGGCCTCTACTGGTGGCCGTTATACCGTGATCACCAAAGGGCCGCTCACCGGCGCCATTGCTTGCTCCAACTCGGGTGGTTACTGGGGTGCCGAGCTGAAAATGGCCGGCTGGGACATGATCATCTTTGAAGGTGCATCGGCCAAGCCGGTGTACTTGTACATCAACGATGACGAGGCCGAGTTGCGCGACGCTTCGCACTTGTGGGGGCAAAGTGTCTGGAAGACCGAAGAGGTCCTCAAGTCCAGCCTGCAAGACCCGTTGTTGCGTGTCTCCAGTATCGGTAAAGCCGGTGAAAACAAGGTTTTGTACGCTGCTGTGGTGAACGACCTGCACCGTGCCGCCGGTCGCTCCGGTGTGGGTGCGGTCATGGGCAGCAAAAACCTCAAGGCCATTGCCGTTCGCGGCACCAAGGGTGTGGGCAATATCCGCGACCCCAAGGCCTTCATGAAGGTGACTTTCGAGAAAAAGAAAATTTTGGCCGACAACGCCGTCACTGGTCAGGGGCTTCCCGCCTATGGCACGCAGGTGTTGATGAACGTGATCAACGAAATGGGGGCCTTGCCCACACGCAACCACCGCGATGTTCAGTTTGAAGGGGCCAAAGACATTTCTGCGGAAGCCATGGCCACACCGCGCGAAACCGATGGCAAAAAGCACTTGGTCACCAACCAGGCCTGCTTTGGTTGCACCATCGCTTGCGGCCGTATCAGTCGCATGGACGAAGGCCACTTTACGGTGCAAAACAAGCCCCAGTACTGGGGTGCCAACGGCGGCCTGGAATACGAAGCCGCTTGGGCGTTGGGTGCAGCCAATGGGGTCAAAGACCTTGAGGCATTGCAATATGCCAACTTGTTGTGCAACGAGGAAGGCTTTGACCCGATCAGCTTTGGTGCTACCGTGGGTGCGGTCATGGAACTCTATGAAATGGGGGTCCTGACGCAAGAGCAGTTGGGCATTGACGCCAAATTTGGTTCAGCCCAGGCCTTGGCGCACTTTGCTGAAATCACGGCCAAGGGCGAAGGCTTCGGCGTTGAAATTGGCCAAGGCTCCAAGCGTTTGACCGCCAAGTATGGTCACCCCGACTTGTCCATGAGCGTCAAGGGCCAAGAGTTTCCCGCCTACGATGGCCGCTCGATCCAGGGTATTGGCTTGGCTTACGCCACCAGCAACCGGGGTGCCTGCCACTTGCGCGGTTACACCATTGCTTCTGAAGTGCTGGGCATTCCTGTCAAAACCGATCCGCTTGAACACGAAGGCAAGCCTGAGTTGGTCAAGGCCTTCCAAGATGCTACAGCCGCTTTCGACTCGTCTGGCTTGTGCGTTTTCACCACCTTTGCTTGGGGCGTGGCCGATCTGGCACCGCAACTGCAAGCGGCATGTGATGACGAATACACCACCGAAGAGCTCGAAAAAATTGGCGAGCGCATCTGGAACATGGAGCGCGAGTTCAACAACGCCGCTGGTTTTACCAAGGCCGATGACAACCTGCCCAAACGCCTGTTGACCGAAGCCGCCAAAACCGGCCCGTCCAAAGGCAAGGTCAGCATGCTGCCCGAAATGTTGCCCAAGTACTATGCCGCTCGCGGCTGGGACACCGAAGGTCGTCCAACCGCAGAGACCAAGGCGCGTCTGGGTCTTTGATTGCCAAGCCTCGTGCCTTGCGGAACACCATTTCGGCGGGTCCGCAGGGCTTTGAGGATTGATTGAAATGTGCAGCGGCCTTAAGTGGCCGCTGCCTGCTTTTGGAGAACAACATGCACCACGTCATTCTGGGCGCAGGCCCTGCCGGCGTCATCGCCGCTGAAACCATCCGCAAACATGCCCCTGCCGATGCCATTACCCTGATCGGGGACGAACCCGATGCGCCTTATTCGCGCATGGCGATTCCGTATCTGTTGATTGGCAACATCGACGAAAGTGGCACTTACTTACGCAAAAGTGCCTCGCATTTTGACGATCTGCGCATCAAGCAAGTCAAGGCCAAAGTGACGCGTGTGGATGCGGCAGGCAAGACGCTGCAATTGGACAATGGCGGTTCTATCAGTTTTGACAAATTACTGATCGCGACGGGCTCACACCCGGTACGCCCGCCCATTGAAGGCATGGACCTGCCCGGCGTACACCCTTGCTGGACACTGGAAGATGCCCGTGCCATTCAGGCACTGGCGAAGCCGGGTGCGAGGGTTTTGCAAATGGGCGCGGGTTTCATTGGCTGCATCATCATGGAGGCATTGGCTGCTCGAGGGGTCAAACTGAGCGTGGTCGAAATGGGGGACCGCATGGTGCCCCGGATGATGGGCCCGGTGGCTGGCGGCATGATCCGCGACTGGTGCCAAGCCAAAGGGGTGCAGGTGTTTACAGGAACCCGGGTTGAAGCGATCAGTTCAGCGTCTCAGTCAGGCGCTGAAAAAGGCTTGCTTGGCAAACTGGCTGCAGCCGTGGGTTTGGCTTCAGAAAAATCCGAGGGTGCACTTCAGGTTCGTTTGTCCAATGGACAGACCGTTGAGGCCGACCTCGTCATCAGTGCCACAGGCGTGCGCCCTGCCATTGGCTTTTTGGAGGGCAGCGGCATCACTTGTTTGCAAGGCGTGCTGACCGATGAACATTTGCAAACCAATGTGCCGGGTATCTACGCCGCCGGTGATTGCGCCGAAGCCCTAGACCTGGTCAGTGGCAAGACCATTGTCAGTGCCATCCAGCCTAATGCGGCAGAGCAAGCCCGGGTGGCAGCTCTGAACATGGTGGGGCAAAAAACCAGCTTGAAAGGCGTGACGCAAATCAACGTGCTCGATACTTTGGGCCTGATTTCTACCAGTTTTGGCCTTTGGGAAGGTGTATCTGGCGGCCAAACGGCCGTGCTCACCGACCAAGCCGCAGGGCGTCACCTGAGTCTGCAATTCAAGGACGATGTGATGGTGGGTTGCAACAGCGTGGGCTGGACCGATCATGTGGGTGTGATGCGTGGCTTGGTCGAAGGCCAAGTTCATCTGGGCGATTGGAAAGACCGCTTGTTACATGATCCGACGCAATTGATGTCTGCCTATCTGGACTGTGCGCAAGGCCAGGGGCGCTGGAGTGGTGCGGCCGATGAAAGACGCCGATGAACAAGACCCCTGCAAGCGCCTTGATGCAGGACTTTGGGTGAAAATCGCGGCATGAACATTACCTTTAAATTGTTTGCCACCCTGACCGATTATTTGCCTGCCGAGGCACGGCGCAGCAACCAGATCAGCATGGATGTGGCAGTTGATGCCAGCATCAGCCAGATCATTGAACCTTTTGGCATGCCGGCCAAACTGGTGCATTTGGTGTTGGTCAACGGCAAGTACATTGCCCCAGAACTCAGAGCCAGCACCACGCTGGCAGATGGCGATGTGTTGGCCATTTGGCCCCCGGTAGCCGGCGGCTGATCAGCTGCATGCAATCAAGCTACGCTGCGCGTTTTGAACGCGATATGGGTTGTACCGAGCATGAGTGGTTAGGCTGGCTTCCGGCTGCCATGGGGCTGTGTCCGTGGCAACAAAGCCAGCAAACAGCTCAGGCCACGATTGGCGCGGGCACTTTGCAATTGCGCTGGCAGGTCATGCCGCCCCGCGTGATCGCCCTGATGCGCATGCCTGTTTTACGGGTCAATTTTGAGTTTCAGAATCTCAATGCCGACGAACGCTACAGCTTCATGAGGCGTTTTGATTTGTACATGCAACGGGGTGGTGGCTAGCCCCATTGCAGGGCAGAGCCCGAAAACCGTGTCAATGGGCCCAAAGGGCGCTGACGGTTTTGAGCCCTAAAAGCGTGAGCGCCAAGGACCCGAAAAGGTGCAGACCCGCCGTGCCAGCCGCCAGGGCAAAACGGTTTTGTTGCAACATCAGAACCACTTCTGCCGAAAAGCTTGAAAAGGTGGTCAGAGCGCCCAAAAATCCGGTGACCAAGGCCATGCGCCAGACCGGGTCGAGTTCGGGCAATTGCTGGAACACGCCCACGCAAACTCCCACCAAGTAGCCGCCGATCAGGTTGGCGGCCAGAGTACCCCATGGAAGCAAGCCAGCACTGGCGGGTACGGGATTCAGCCACAAGCCCAATTGCCAGCGCGAAAGGGCCCCAATGCAAGCGCCGATGCAAATCGCAATGACTGTGAGCATGGTGAGGTTTCTCCTGGCTTCGGTTTATCGGCCCTTAAAACGGTGGGCCCTCTTCAACGG